>Ga0256405_10002718_pt1 | contig 39111 bp, 63 predicted proteins | sample RumenRJG_02DNA_FD_189096 | JGI IMG/M metagenome (GOLD analysis project Ga0256405, IMG submission 189096) | Bovine rumen microbial communities from Lethbridge, Alberta, Canada - RJG_02 | ecosystem: Host-associated > Mammals > Digestive system > Stomach > Rumen | place: Canada: Alberta... | reverse complement strand
TGATAAAGGCTTCATTCCATTCAGCTGTGAAAGTATTCCATTCCTCAGCCTTTATCTTGGTGCCTATTGACCTCATCCTCTCAGTAATATCTCTCATTGATTTAGGATTATGGTAAGTGGTCTCAGTTTCAGGTCTCTTTTCATAGTACTCTGACAAGTCAATCTCATAATAATCATCATAATTATCACTGCCATTCCTTGTACTCATCCATATTGCAGGCCATGAAGAGTTTCCTCCTTTAAATCTTGCAACTACCTCAATCTTACCATCACCATAAAGTTCCTTTGAAATATAGCCTGATGTGTGGTAGGTGTCTCTCTTTCTGACTGCTTTAAATCTTTTGAAAGTAAATCCTTGCCCTACACATTTTTCTGGCTTATCTCCCATAAATTTATTCCACATTGATGGACCTTTGGGAACTATGTCCCATACATCAGTGTCAAGGGAATCTGTGACTAATTCATACTTGATTTCATTATCATCAATTCTCAACAGTTTCTTCACTGCTTTCTTTATTTTCTTCCAAATACTCATTGTTCTTTTCTTTATAATATTTAATACTATAGTTAATGCCTGAATCTTCAAGCCATTTTTTAATATTCTCTTCATATTTAGGATTATTGATATAGTCACCATCAACGCAATCAAAGTTATCAGCAAGAATGTCCAATTTCCAATTAATAATTGCAGTATCTATAAGAGATTCAATGCTTTCTTTAACATGGTCTTTAAGGCTCTGCATTGTAGGATAGTCCTCACTGATGAAGTCTTTTGGATGTCCTACAGCATACATTATCAAATCCTCTGTAAGAGAATTAATAATCCTTTTATTAAATTCAATTTCTTCTTGCACATCATATTTGTTATGGTAATTAACTTTTGAAAAATAATGATATGCTGGTACTCCTATACCCCATCCCATAGCAATAATTTTTAAAGTTAATAATCTTCATTATTTGGATAGTATTCTCTCATATAACACCTAAAGCACAGGTTTCCTGTATCATTTGGATCCTCAATTTCAGCTCCACAGAACTCACATATCTTGTTTTCCTGTTCAAGCTCAAACTCTTCTTCCCAGTCTTCTTCACTCATAGTAAATCATTTTCTGAATATTCATTAAATACTATATAAGGATTTGAATCATTAGTATAGTCTAATATCTCATAAAATCCCATACCAAAATTATATTTAGAGAGAAGCTCTAAAGCTTTCTCCTTTGTTATTTTCCTTTTTCCAGCTCCTCTATAGGCATATCCATATCTATAGTAGCAAGGTACTCCATTCTCAATCTTTTCTTTCAACTGGTCTTTAGTGTTCATTTTCCTTGTATTTCTTTAATTGTTTTACTACATTTTGCTGCTATTACTGCTGTAAAGCCTTGAAAAATTATTATGTTATGTTCTTCAAAATATTTTTCCATCTTTGCTACATCTTCTTTTATTTCAGTAAGAGTTTTTACAGCCTTGTTCAATTTCTCTTTTTGTGTCATTCTGCTGGAATATGCATTGTTAATATTATAATATTCTTTGTTTTATTATAAGAACAGTGACTGAGCATTAGTTTATACCAATGTCCATCATCATAATCAAAGTTATGGTGGAAAGGTTCTGCCATACGATTGATAAAGTCCTCTCCCATGTGGGAGAAGACTGTTTGTGCTATTTGTTTTCTTGTATGCCTTGAAAGGGCATTGTAGGTTTTAAGTGGTAACATAATAATAAATTTTAAAAGTTAATGTACCCAATGATCTGATACCTCTGCATTTGCAGGAATAGGGATTGATTTACAAAATTCTGATGCACTTTCTTCCATAATATCGGTAAGTACTTTAGGGAATTGCTCTAATTGTTCGGGGTAATCACAACAGATTTCATCATGTACTGACACACATATATGCACAATATTAAAATAGTCATTGTCCACAATCCAATTGAACAACTTTGTAAGAGCTGTCTTCATTATAATACTGCCAGTACCTTGTGTGCACGCATTTCTAACCATCCTACACCATTTGCTTTTTGCTTTGAAGTGTGTTTTTACTTCTTGATATACATAGTCTTTAGCAGGCTTATGGACTTCTCTATACTCTTCCCAAAATTTAGTGTCATAAGAAGCTTGTCTTTCTTTCCATTCATCAAAATCCCACCAATAAAGTTTGTGTCCTGTCTTTAAACAGATGTCCACATATCCTGTCTGCATAAGTTTCTTTTCTCCTTTTCTTGCATACTCTGCAGTACCTTTAAAAGTATTTTCATAATTTCTGATTATCTCTTCTGCTTTTTCTCTTGAGCATTGAAGAGCTGACATAATTGCAGGATAGCCACCGCCAAAACTTAATGCAAACTCTGGTCCTTTTGCCAACTGTCTAAGTTCCTTATATTTGGATTTAATTTCATTGACATCTACATCTTTTAATTCAGTGAAAAATGCTTTTGCATAGACACTATGGCTGTCAAGACCTTTTCTAAATATATCAAGAATTGCCTCATCTTGGTAGATGTCACCTCCAAGTCTTGCTTCCTCAGCACTGAAATCTGCACTTACAAACTTATATCCTTTTGGTGCTACAAAAGCTCCTCTTGTAGGTTCATCTGCAGGCAACTGCTGAAGATTTGCATAAGTGCATTCTTTTGCTGGCAAGTTTTTAGCTTTAGCAAGGTCAGTGTTAGGTTGAGTGGAACCACAAGACATTCTTCCTGATTGTGCTCCAAGTTGCTTAAACACTGTATGGATTCTACCTGTCTTTGGATTAATCATATTTAAATGACCTTGTCCATAAGTACTACAAACTTTACTGTGTTCCTTATAATCAAAATAAATTTTTAGAAACTCATCATTGATTCCTTTTTGCTGTTTGAGTACTTTTTCAAGCACTGAATCTTTATCTTCTCCTGTCTTTTTATCTTGCACATTGGTGTTGAATCCAAGAAATTTAAAGAATTCAGTCACTTGTTTTGGACTATCCCAATTGATTGTGCATTTAGGTGTAAGGTCAAAACCATCAAAAAGATCTCCTTGAGTGTTAATATAAGTGAATTTCTTATATGCAGAATTTGATGTGACAAACTTATTGAGATTTTCAGTAGCTTTAATAAGAGCTTTTTGATCATCAGCCATTTTAGCTTTCCATTTATCAGCATCTAAAAGCACTCCACACCACTCCATATAAGCTATTGCAGGTACAACAAGACACTCCAACTTAGCTCCAACAGTGCACTCTTTCTTCTGACAGTCTTTCCATTGAGAATCCATGATTGCACCTAAATACTGCACATCACCTGCAGCATATTTGATTACCTGATAATCTAAACCTCTCCATATAATCTCACCTCTAACAGTCTTATCTATATCAATGTTCAATCTCCTCCAAGCTACTTCCTTAAGGCTGTATTTAATGACAGAATTAGGATAACCAAGATAAAGCAACTGCTCTACAATCATAGTATCATAGACTCTTCTTGGTATAATGCCATAGTTATAAAGAAATTGCAAATCAAATTTAAGATTATGGCCAAGTAACATGTGTGTTTCCAACAATTCTTTATATAGTCTTACATCAACAGTTGAAGTGTCTATAACAATCTGATTATTTCCTTGCTTATCACCTAATTGAATACACAACAAATCACAAAGATGAGCATCTCTACCAGAGGTCTCAGAATCATACTGAATAACTTCCCACTGAGAAGCCATTTTTAATGACTCCTCAGGGGAAATAATTTGTATGTCAGGTAATTCAAACAACTGTGTTTGTTTAGTGACTAAATAAATCATAGTTTATTTATGTTTTGAATAGGCTACCATTTCATCAAAATTTAATATATATTTATATTTCTGCATAAAAGAGTTACCTATTAAACCATGTAATGTGACTCCAGTTTCATTTTTTATAGAGGTGAATACTGTATTCATATCTACTATTTGAAATAGATCATTAAATTCTTTGTTTTTGTAGTTTATATTTAACTCTGTTAGAGGAACTTCTGCTTTTTCTCCTCCAATACCTGTAACATTAGTACCTTTTGTTGTTATATCATGCTGTAGTTTTTTTATAATATTAGCATCAATAATGTTCATTGTTGACCCAGTATCCAATATAAAATTTAATTTTTTAGAGTGTTGGTAAAATGTTACTATAGGCAAGTTTGTTAAATCAAGAGACTCTTTAAGAGAAATATAATCTGGCTTTTTGTTAACTTTAATAATGATTACTACAAGAGTAATCAGTGCCAGTATGCCTAATATGTCTAATACTATCATATCACTTTACTCCTGTACTACCAAAACCACCTCTATTATTATTATCTAACTCATCAACCTGCACTATCTTAACTCCATTAGTAAATAACCATTTAATCTTTTGCCATACAGTAGCCTTCTGTGATAATTGAATTCTAAATTGGCAGATTCTCTCTCCTTTATGAATAGTACCTTCATCAAACATAAGTACTGGGAAATGCCACTCATCATTATTTCCAGAGTACTTATTATCAATAACTCCAATAGAGTTAGTCATAGTAACATACCACTTTTTAAAGGCACCACTTCTAGGTGCTACAATAGCTTCATATCCAGCAGGAAGCTTCATAGCAACACCAAGTGGAATAGATTCCCATTTAAAGTTTACTCTTCTATAATTCTTTGAAGGGTCACTATGCCTTTTAAGTGTCTCTGATTTCAAGCCTTCAAGAATAATTTCCCTTGAAGCTCTTAAATCAATCCAATCACCATTCACAATAATTTCAGGCATACAGCCTTGTGTAAGTTCTTTTACTTTTATTTTAGCTTTCATGCGTTTTTGTTTAAATAATTAACAATACTGTTAACTCCTATTGTGTCTATGCCTATAGGAGTCTTAGGTCTCTTTTCAAGATAATAGTTAAGTTCTTTACCTATTTCCAATGGGTCCCTTAATTTAATATCATTACCATAATGTAATTCTCCTTGAGTAAAGGTATCTTCAAATTCCCATACTAATGGAGTAAGAGTGTTTCTATTGACAACTATGAACCTATAATTAGCCAATTTAAATTCTTTGAAGTAGTTATCTTTATCCATGTTTATGCGTATTATTTGAGCATATAGTTTGGCCTGTATCATATATAACCATTGAATAAAACTCTTAGGAAACTCCCATTCAACATGTGAACTTGTTTTAAGGTCTATAGGATATACTATCTTTTTATTATAATCGGTAATAAGCTCGTCAGCCATACAACGATAATCTATTCCTTGAATAGTAGCTTTGAATTTCAATTGATATTCCCTTGTAATGTTATCAAATGGATTGTCTTCTGCAAAATAATTTTTAGTAGCATCACTTTCTTTCAAAGCTCTTACTGCAGCAAATACATCTTGTGCTGTTTTATTGTCAAGAATCTTTTTATCTTTAGCAATAAACAACAATTTATAATACTCAAAGCCTTGTTCCCTTATTACTTTAGCTCTTGTTTCTGGTTTCCAATTATTCTGAAAATTCATTTCTTCAGTAAGAGGAATAATATCACTGTTGGGAATCTCATCAATTGACTTTATATCATTGCCATATAGTTGAAATAGCCTTGTCACTATAGCTTTCACGCTGTCTTTAATCTCAGGAAAATCAGCTATTATGAAGTTGTCTTCAAACTCTTTTCTTCCTCCTGTAATAAGAGCGTCAACCGCACTTCCAAATGTGAGTGATGGGGTTTCAATTTTGTCAAATAAACTGTCAAGTTTGTTGAATCCTTCTCTTTCATACTTTGCTAAAGTACTATATGATAGTGCTTTATCTGCCCTATATTCAGGTTCTGTCACCTTCCAGCTAATATCAAATAACTTCTTCATTGTTAAGTTCACTTAATAAATAATCAATATTTTTTAAAGTATAAATTACAGCATAGCATAGCCTCTCTCCTGCTTCTTTCCTCCTTTCCAGCCAATCCCTGAAAAGTCTGATTTTATAAGGGACAACATCATTTTTAAATCCTTTAACTTCTAAATATACTTTCCAACCATTGTATTCAAATATAAAGTCAGGTGTATATGTAACATCTAAAGGCTTTGATGTAATCTTTTTAAAAGTCTTTCCTACTTTATCATAATATGGTACACTGAAAGAGTTTTTATTTCTTTGCCAAAGGTGTATTTTTTCAATTTCATATTGTGGTTGAATGCCTTTTGATAAAAGATATTTATATACTCTTGCTTCCAATTTAGACCTGAAAGAAACTCCTTCAACAACAGTAGGAGTGGCATTTGCTATTTTTCTATTCATTGCTGTTCTTTGAAGTATTTAATTAAGAAATTTTGAATATCTTTACTGGTAGTGTTGACAGAAGGTCTAACAGGAGAAAGTATTAATGGGTCAGTGTCACTTATGATTATTTCATTGCCTATATCCTGATAATCAAATCTTAAACCCATAGATGCAGTAGTTGCAATAGCTGGAATGATATACTTTATAATATTTTTTTCTATGGAAAAGGCATTTTCAAATACAGAAGAGGAGATCCTAAATACATTCATAATATTGTTTTTTTCTTTATTCCATCTAAAACATCTATGATATATAGGATTCAATTCACTATCTAAAATAAGCCATGAATTACCATAATAAACTTCTCCTGCTTTAGTGGTGACTTTTATTACTTGACTTCTTCTTTCTTTTGCCCATAGTGTGAATATCGAAGATGCTGTTCTTTGTCTACCTCTTTCACCTATTTCATCTATGTATATAGGAACAATATTGTTCTTTTCTTTTTCTAAGTTTGAATACCTAAATATACCAGAATATTCAATACAATTTCCCATTGGCTTAAAGGTAGCAAATCTTTTAAATCCTTCATTAGTTACCAGTCCTCCAGCTTGAGTATACAAAGTATTGTAGCAGATTGAACCACAATTAATATAATCACTTATTTTCATAATTGCTTTGCTATTAGAGTCATTGAATCTGCATTAAATTCAGTATATTCAGGTAAATCTCTAAGGAAAGGAACTACTTCATTTGCCACAAAATTAGAAAACAGATTAGTAATCACACTTCCAATCATGTTGGCTATATGAGAAGTCTGTTTTAATGAGCATACCTCATGTTCTGCTTCACTTGAATCAAACAAATGATATTTCTCATACTTTCTAATTCCATAGTCATCATCTCCTCTAAGACAAAATACCTGAAAATATTCTACTGACATTCTACCATCTATATAAAGACAGCTTGCCCTTTCTTCCAATGGTTTACTTCTCACATGCTTTTTCCATAGTTTAAAATAAACTTTCCTTGCATCCATATTGTCAAACCCACTCATCATAATGTCAGTAGCTTCGGTCTGCTCAGTTATCCTTTCATTATAAGCAAAGATACTATAATAGTTGCTGTAATTATGAATAATATTAGACATTGCAGTAGTCTTGGCACTACCAACATCAGCCTTTGAAAATAACTGACCTCCTAAATTAGAACCATCTACACTGTCACCATCAAACAATATCAGCTTTTTTGGCTGCAGTCTGCTCAACATTAAAGTACTCCATGAGCCTATGCCACCAAGTCCTGCAAACATGATAGTCTTCTCTTGTACTCTATCTGCCCATACAGCAGCACTGAACCTTGCTCTATTGGTATTAATGTCAACTTCTTTATTTTCAGGCAATAGATTTATGCTGTCTTCTTTAAATAAAGGTGGAGTTTCTTCATCATCAGGCCAATAACCCATTAGTGTAAGACACCATTTTACATACTTTCTACTTACATCTTCTATAGACTCAACAGCATTTTTTATAATATTATAATCTACTGCATAATCATTTATGTCATTATTACTTACAACTTTAGCAACTTCATTTTTAAATTCCTTATATTGTTCTAATGTAAGTGGCACATAGAAAGTTCTTTTTGTTCCTGTTCTCCATTGTCCTTTAAGTAAGGCACAATCACTAAATAAAGCCCTGTCACCAGCATACATTTTCCAATCTAAATCTTCATCTTCTTGTTTTGGAATAAGATTTAGTACAACTTGCCATACAATAGGATGAATAGGAAAACAAAATTTATATGTTCTTTTTGTATTTCTCATCCAATTTGAGAAATTCTGCAGGGTAAAATGCATATCAGAGTTACGGTCAAAGGAATTAATGTAGTCTTCACCCTCATCAACCATTTGATAAAACTCATGTATATTTTTTAATTCTGTCATAATGTACAAAAATCAAGTAATCTATCTAAAATATCATCTACAATTTTACTTTGGATATTATGTGTTGTGTAAATATCCCATATATAGTCATATACATGTTCACATAAATATCTTGTCTCATCAATGTCTTTAAGCTCTTTATCATCTACTTGTGCTTCAGCATTATCTATAAACAGATAACTCATTATAGTGTCCATCCACACCTCATAGTCTTTAGGGTTTTTAAACCTTGTGGCATAATAAGTATCTATTTTAGATAACCATTTAACCATATCAAAGTTATTGGTACCTACAAGCACACTTCCAGTAACAAGTTGAATAGCAAGATTTCTAATAACATTATCTGTATTCTTCAATCTTACTGGTTTAGACTTTTTCTTTGGTACTTCATAAGCCCTGTCATCATCTTTATAATCAGCATACCATCTATACAGATTTCCTTCATAATTAGTCTTGTCAAATACTTTCTTGGTAGGTGTTTTAGTTGAGAGATTTCTAAGTCTTGTAGCCAATTCTTCAAATCTATCTTCAACAGTGGCTTTATTGATTTCCATATTGAAATATTCAATAATTATTTCTTTTTCAACAAAGTCCTTTGTTTCTGTAGAATGAATGTTATTTTCAAGTGATACTCTTTTACTATTAAAGGTATCATAGTAAGATGTAGTATTAGTTTCAACAGCTTGATGTACTTGTGTTTCCTTATTTATTTTTCTGGTTATCCTTGCTACATACTTACCTCTATTATCCACTACTAAAGACAAAGCATGATTTCTATCATTACCATCTTCTTTTAAGGCAACAACGTCCGTTTGGCTGAAGAAGGCTCCCATATTATGATGTGAATGCACAATACCTTCATACACAGTGCCATTAAGAAGTTCAGGATGGTCTATTCTATAGGTCACTATGTCAGGAGAATCAGTTACTACTGTAGTTACAGTATTACCAATATCCATCACACATATATCAAGACAGGTAGCCTTGAAAGTCTTCTCTTCAAAACTTCCTTCAGCTGTATAAAACAAAGTTCCTGACCATTCTCTATCATGCACTTGATTGCAAAGGTACCTTATCTTCTCTTCAACATTCTTTGGTATGATAAGCTCAGGTTTAAAAGAGTTATTTTCAATAACTTCAATATTTAATTTCTTCTCTTCCATAGTGTCTGTTTATATTACTTAATATAGATGACAGCAATGTAACAAAATAATTATCACTTAATAATAAAATCTCTTTAATATTACTACCATCATTATTTTCTTTAAAAACAGTTAATTTTTGAGGAACTCCTTTAAAGTAGAAATCCATATAGTCATTATTCTCTTCTGGCAGTTCCTGTAGGCCTGCATAATCTGTTGGTCTGTATACTTTTGATTCTGAAATTATGTATTTACACATCATAGATCTTGGAAATCTGTAAAAACGCATTTTATTTATCCATTCTATAAAAGCATTGCTTACTTTTATCCAAAAATTAAGCATTGGTTCTCCTAAGACATAGCATTCTCCATTCCATGCAAATTCAATATCTACAGTATGAAGCAAATACATTAAAAATTCAGGAAGACCTTCAAAAGTACCTATATCCATATTATAGGAATTTGTCTCATTTATTCTATAGTAATTTGGTACATATACTTCTGCTTTACTAGTTACTGATGATAGTCTGTGATAAGGCACCCCTTTTATTGATTCAACTTGCACTGACTTTTCCAACTCATAGAAATAAAGTCCCCATATATCCAAATCAAAAGCTCCATTTAGACTATTTATTGTAGAATTTAATTGAGACCTGCCTAAGCACATAGCATGCCAAGTCTTATAATCATCTTTATAAAAACTTATATGTGAGTGCATATAATTATTAACCCACTGTAATAGTGGATAAGTAGTTCTTATGAAAGTAGGACTACCAAACATAGTGCCAGTTCTCAATACCATTATTCTTACAAACAAATCCTGAATATCTATCCATTCATCTTCTTCATTTGTAATTCTCACATGTGGAAATTTAATCAGCAAATATATATAATTTTTTCTTTCTTCTGATTTGAAACTATCTTTCCATTGAAAATCAACAAGGTCCTTTCCAAAATAATCTTCAGCAACTTTTGCCACTTGAAAAGCTTTATCAAAAACCTGTTTAAACCTTCTTAAGCCCTCTTTAGCTTCAGTAAGAGTATCTGCTTTATAAAGTCTTTGTTCTTCCATAGCTAAATAAGATTAAAAAATAAAGGGGGAATAAACACTATTCCCCCTATTGAAATCACATACCTGCAAACAAATCATTAAGTTCGCTATACTCTTTGGTTTCCTTCTTTTTGTCGGAATCTTGAGGCTCTCTAAGATGACTAAGATAACAGTAGAAATCAATGCCTGTATTTTCTTCCAACTCATCAAAGATGTCTTCTTCACCAATACTTTGGAATCTGTCAGCAAGTATTGCGATAGCTTTAAGAATGTTGTTGTCTCCTTTTACATCTGGAGTAACTTGTGTGATTGCTGACTGTGTTACTTTTATTGAGTGGTCTGCAACAAACTTCTCCAAATCTGCTGATGATACTTGAGTGAAGTTTTTACCAAACACAGTTTTGACAGCATCTGCAAGGTCATTCTCTTTAATAAAAGTGTACAGCATTTTCCTATCAGCACCAAGCTCAGTCTTCTTATTAGTTCTGGTAAGACGGAATACCAAATTATTGGTAGTGATACCATGATAGTTTACATCATGTGGCAAGATAGATGCATCATCTACAAGCTCAGTTCTTGTGTAGCCTTCCTGAATAGACATTCCATCAGTAGTAATGCCTAATGAAAGAAGTTCTTGCTTAAGTTCTCCAAGAGTTGTAGCTGTAGATTCAAACTCTTTTACTGAATTGTCTCTGGTGTCAACCACCTTGTGTTTTCTAGTTTCCATAATCAATTGATTTTATTAAATGGTGAATTAATTTAACAAAGGCTTCTTTGCCTTTGATTTTATAATAATCGCTAATATCTTTTCCTCCTTCAAATGGAGGTAAAACAACATTGATAAATCCTGTTTCATGGGATAGTTTTTCACCATCCTTTAATCCAGGTTCATCATTATCAAACAAAACATATATTTTTTCAAACCTTTTTTTGAGTTCATTGACTGCTGTCTCACTCATTGAATACCCTTCTCCTTGCACACTTATTGCTGGTATGCCTGTATTAGCCCATAAACAAAGTGCATCTTTTAATGAAGAACATATACATATTCTTTTACCTTTTTCAGGAACTTTTGTCCATAAACTAATCACACTTCTGTCATGTTTGTTGGACCATTTAAATCCTTTAGTATTAAAAGGTTGGTACACTTTTAAAGTAACCTTACCTTCCTTCCTTTCTACAAAGCAATAAGCATATTTATCAGCACCAAAAGTATATTTCTTATCATCTTTAATTACTATTTTATGTGATATAGGATATACTTCTGCATACTTTAACCACTGTAAGGATATTCCATAAGATTGCCAATAATCAATGTCGTAAGACTGCCATTCTCTCACTTTACATTGTAAAGCTACTTGATTCCTGGCTATGATTTTACCAGTCTGTTTTCTTAACTGTTGTTGACTACATTCAATTTGCTGTTGGTCAAAACCTCCTACAATTTTGCTGATAACATCTAAGAATGAACTATGCCATAGAGAGCAAAGTAAACTGTATAAACTTCCTTTCTCTCCAGTGGCATAGTCCATATAATATATACTGCCATCATCATGCTGATATATAGCAAAAGATGGCTTGTTATCAACTCTTAAAGGACTTTTTATGACACAAGGTATCTTGGTAATACCAAGGTACTTCTTAGCAATATTTTCATCGCCTATTTTAGACTTTATTTCTGCAAGTAAAGCAGTGGTTCTACCATACCCAAATGCCATAATCCTCTATTAGTTGTTACCAGTTAGGTTCAGATGTCTCAGGACCAAATGGAAGGTCATCAACAGGATGCACTGCAGGAGCACTGAAGTCTGTAGGAGTTACTACATACTCATGCAAATCAGCAGTATCAAATTCAGTGGTGCTATAAGCACCTGCATCCTTAGCTTCCTTAATGTCTTTAGCAAGACGCTCATAGTTGGTTGAAGAGTTCTTCAAGAACATTCTTGTATAACAATTCTGATACTCTTTACCATCATTGGACTTGCGTACACCAAAACAGATTTTCACCTTATTAAGTGGCTGATAAGAGATAATCTGCTTAAGCTCAGATACATCACCTGTAAAATACTTTTCTACATTCTCAAGGAAAGCCTCACAGTCTTTCAGCTCTTCAGCAGATTTATCCTTCCACTCACCATTTACATAGTTTGATGGAGCTGGGATATTCAAATATGCAATGAGAAACTTGATAAGGTCTTCCTCACCATTATAAGCCACACGATATTTAGGACTGATGTTGGCTTTCTTACCATTGCTGTAGGTAGGAATCTCCTTAGCATCAATCTCTGCCTGAGTAGCCCATGCAGTTCTTCCATAAATATCAATTACCTGCTTCTTGGTATTATCTCTGTTGGCTCTTGGCTCTCTGCGAATAAAGAAATTAAGGCTGGTCTTAAGGTCTACATCAGGATGCTTTTCTTTGTCAATCTCAAGAGCAAAGCTTACTCTTACAAATGGAATACCTGCATCATTCTTTCCTACATATACAGGCTCTTCAGTCAGCTCCCTGCCAAAGAATTTCTCAGACTCTGCTTTAGTAAGATTAACACCTTTTACATAAGCTGCACCTACACCAATATACCTTTTAAACTGAGCACCCTCTGTGCTCTCAAATCCTTTACTAAATGCCATAATTATTTTACAGTTTTAAATTAAATGTTTTGTTCTGGAATATTAAAATCAAAATTAGAATCTGATGATTCTTGAGGCTCTTCTGCAGGGGCACATGGAGGCATGTTCCCAATTACAGACTCTGCTTCTTCAGGTACTTCTTGCTCTTCCTGCTCTACAGGAATAACAGTATCAGGATAACGAAGTACCCATTTAGTAACTTTAACTGGCTTGCCTTCTTTATCAAGCTTGTCAGTTACAGATACTTCTCTTACCACAAGGTCTTCAGTAGTATATCCACCAGTCATCTCTTTAATTGGACCTTGAAAGGCATCAATCTGTGTTTGAATACTCTTAAGCTCTTGCTCACACTCTGTAATTTGATTTACAAGTTTCTCCTTTGCTCTAACAAGCGGTGAAACACTCTGAGCTACTCTTTTCAAGGTGGCTACTTGAAATTTAGAAAATTCTTTCATAATTAATTAATTAATTAATAGATGGTTATAATACTTTTATCATTAATATTACGGTAAACTGTAATAATATGATGCTCTCTTTTGTGTTTATCAAGAACATACCTACACAAAGGAACAAGCAACCCAGCCATTAGAACTGTTTCAACAAACAATTCAACATATTGTTCCCTATCTTTAGCATGTTCTTTACAATAATCTTCAACTACAATTAGAGCATCTTCAATGTTGAGCACTCCATTATGTAGTTTCCATAAATAATTAATGACAGTTTTTTTATCCATAATATTCTTTCATTGCTTTTGGTATTTTACTTGGCTTCTTTGACCTTTTTCTATCTAATAAAACAGGTAGATCAGTTAAATCTCCTTTAAAATAAAATACCAAAGATTTTTATCCATATCTTTCTTTTAATTTATCTATAACGATGCTTAAATCATTTGGAAAAGTGTCTGGCAAATCATCTAATGCTCCTATACTGTCCTTTGCTGGATACTCGCCATCAAACTCTTTTACAAACTCTTTAATTGCCTTTTTTGCATTACTATCATAAGAAGCCTTTCCAAATAAAATTATATCAAAATTCCCTTCAGGAGTAATATAATCATCTACCATTTTACCTGTAGTTTTAAATTTATAAGATATACTATCTCCATTTTTATCTTTATATTCTTCATAATGGGCACAACAAATTAAGTTTTTATTTTCTGGAAAACCCTTCATTGCATTGAATATTAATCCCATTCCATACCCTATTTGTTTTGGAGTGTCCCACCCACCTCTTAAAGCATTTGCCATATAATAATCTTGAGAAAGATAGTTGAAATCGTCAATTACTACATTTTTAAATGGTGATTTTTTAAGAGCTTCTATAATTCGAGCCACTCTTTCAAACCTTTCTATTCCAGAAATAGTATCTACTTGTACCCTGTTTCCTTTAACTAAGTCTTTTAACTCTGCAGTTGGGCACAACTTAAATTCTGGATTAGGAATTGCTCTTCCTATACACTGAATAACAAAAGTTTCCTTAGGATTAAGTCCTTTGATATTTAACTTTTCTCTTCCACAATATGATGTGGTTTTACCAAAACCACTCTTTGCTAAAATTAATATTTTTGCCATAGGTTACAAAATTAATAATTTGATTTTATTTGAACAAATGTTTTTTAATAATTTTACAATAAGCTAAGAAACTAGTATTTCTTTTTACTCTTCCTCTTATAGAATCTAAATATTCATAGACTTTAGCTATTTTTGAATCATCATTAGGAGAAGGTAATTCATAAAAATTACAAGTAGCTCCATCAAAGAAAAGACCAATTATCCCTCCAGCATTTCCACCTCTGTTTATACAGACTTCCAAAAATCTAATATTATCTTTGAATCTTTGTATATCATAGCCATAATAATTTGGTAATTCAAATTTAAAAGGGCTAAATAAACCAAGCATGACATTACACATTATTGTTATCGTAAAAGCTCTTTATCTTTTACTTCTGCATTTTATGTATTATATGCAGATCAGACTATCTCTTCATAGACCACTGAACATTGGTATGTATAGGTCTATGCTCCGCACTCTTGGTAGTTCATTTTCCCCAACACCACTTGGTAGGAAAGTATCTACTAGTCGTTGTTCCTTCTATATATTACTATATAGCTTGGATAAGGGTTGCCATATAATAACGATGGTTTTCCCAGATTCACGAAGTTACGAGACTGTGTATTTTATATTTTATACAATCAATAATATAGGGAGATATTAAATGAGTAAATAAATTTCTACTATTAGCCTTTATGTATAAAGAATTGTTTTTATGTATTGTAGTTTCTATATGATATTTATTGGCTAAAAATTTCTTAAATTCTATTATATTTTCTTTATCAAAACACATAGTGGCTATAGAATAACCATTAGATGTTTTTGTGCCATCATCCATAAACATAAAAGCTAATGAAACTTCTGTAAATTGATTTAATAAATTCAAAGGTATGATTTTCTTTCCATTAGGATAAAAAGAATTATAATAAAATGAAAATTCGGGGTTTGCAGGTATACTCATTGTATAGTCTTCATAGCATATTCCATTTCTTTTATCTGCAACATTTCTTTTATGATAATTGCATTTTGCACCCAAACTTTTAAATATTTCAGTTTTATATTCACAATACTCTTTTTGCTTAACTCCATGAGCACAAGATACTCTTGGAGATACACAATTTTTGGATAATCTCATATTAGAATCTCCAAGCATTGTTCCTATAAGCACCTGCTTTTGAAAGCTTGTAAGTTTTATAGCTTTATTTATTCTCAAATTTTCCTTTCTTATATAATTATGTCTAACCCTGTGGCTATGTACACCATCTGGAGACATATTTAATTCTTTAGCTATCACATAATCACTTAACCCCTGTTTAAATAGTTTTTCAAATTTATCATTATCAATTTTAGAAATTTTATCATAAGTAAATTTAGTAGGCATATTATGTGTACTTCTATAAGCTTGTACAGTAGCACTTTTTATTCCTAAAATTTTACCTATTTCAGTATCCATTTTACCTTGATTGTATAACTCAATTAATTTATCTTCCTTGTCTTTGTTTATTACTTTGCTGTTATATTTTGGTAGATTATAAAGATTTCTAATTGCTTTAACTTGATAAATATTTACATTTAATTTAGCTGCTATAATTCTATCTGAAAAAATCCCTGCAAGTTCTTTTACTTTGTTTATGTATTCAAAGTCATGTATTATTGATTTTTCTTTCTGACTTTGAAGACCCAAAGTTTTTCTATACTTTCCTACAAGTTTTCTTTCAACATTTAATTCTACTGCTATTTCAGTATCTTTTTTACCTTGATTGTAAAGTTCAAGAAATTTTTCTTTATTAATCTTTTTCATTGTAAAATAATTTTAAATTACAATGCAAAAATACCCAAAATATTTTAAATTTGCAAATACTAAACAAAGTTATTGAATATAATATAAAAACGTCGTTTATCTCTTGCTGGATATTTACTATCTGCCAATCCTTGAGGTGTAGGTCTTAGTCTTCTTTCTTTATAGGCATCTAATGATTCATTTTCAAAAGCTTGCTGTTGTACTAATACAGGAGTTACTCCATACCTATTTCTTAACAATACAAAATATTCTGACAATTTATCTATAGTTTGTTTTAAACTCATACCTCTTTCTACTGAACATAGAGAAGCATGATCTACAACAACTATGACATATTCATTAGAATTATTAGGTATATAATGGTCAAAAGCATCCACTTCTTTTGTACTGCCAAAATCATCTTTTACTTTTTGCTTTCTAGTTTCTACTGTACCATTATCTTCCATATATTTTCTTACTTCATTATATACTCCAGTAGGATTCCTTGATTCAGAAAAATGTACAGTCTCTTCAAAGAAATTAAGTACCTTTGTATACTCTTCACTATTTAATAAATCCAACACTTCTTGACTTACAGGTCTGTCATTTTTAGTAGATTTCAAATCTGTTGGGGATATTCTTACTTTTCCTTTAGACAATTTAAACAATAAAAATGACATAAACCTTTCAGTAATATCTTGTGGAGTTTCTTCTAATGGGTAATAAAATACAGTTAATTTTATTTTATCCTTATGATGATAAGCATAAAGTAGTGGAGTATAAAGAAATAAATAGGACATTAGTTGAGTTTTTCCTACTTTAGTGCTTGCAGTAACACAGTAATATTTAGCTTGCTCTATCCCAATAAAATCATTAGAAAATCTCACAAAAGGAGATGAAATACTATTAATTCCACCTCCTATTATTTTATCTCTTCTTTCTTGAAGATAGCTAATGGTTCTTTGTATTAAGCTCATACTAATTCTGTTGTCCAATCATCATTTTCTTCAACTTCTTCATTTTCCAAAAGACTTAACAACTCTGAATTAAATACTGCATTTCCTTCAGCATCTAAAGTATTCTTTAAAATAAAATATTTTAAAAGCCTCATTTTAGTGTAATTTCCATTGAAAGAGTTTACATATCTTTTGGTAGCTTGCAATACATCTTCTTTATTTAAATTTACTTTGTATTTTGCTACTAAAGTTTTTAGTTTCTTTGCAATTTCTGCTTTTGCTCCTCTCCATTGATATGTAGTTCCTGCCTTTCTGCCTTTTGGATAAATTTCCTGCATTGCTTCTGCCAAATCATAAAATTCTGAATCTTTATTTATTACAGAAGCATCTGAATCTATAATTATTGTAGATACTAATTCTTTGATATTGTCACTAATTACTATATTTCCATTAGAAAATAAATCTCTATCTGCGAATCCTTTTGCTATTAGATTGTCTGAAACATCTTTTAAATTGTATCCTTTAGTAATTAAGTACAACAATAGAAATTCAGCATCATCTAAATTATGCTGTTCGAGAATTTGTTGTTCTATTTTTATATTCATAATTATTATTTTTATTAAGTTCATAACTATTGCATAACTTTGTAGAAGCTACCATAGTTCCACAATATTTTGCAACTGGACATCCTCTACAATGTGGATATTTGTCTAAAAATTTCATAAGCTTTAATGTTTAATAGTTAAACTCTGGATTTGGATATTCTTCAGGACAATAGTTCTGAAAATCTTCCCAAAGTTCAATATCTTTCTCTTTCATATATTCATCATACTCTCTTATCTCTTCTTCAGTCATATCCTTAAAGAAAGGATCTTTTGTCATATCACTCATATATTTCAATATTATTTTTATTTAACTCATCTACCAGCAATCCCATCAAATATTTCATATCAGGATGTGGTTTACCTGTAGTACCTTTGTACCTCAAATCAAATACATGTTGCCAATCACCTTCAAATCCAGTCATACATAACTCTGTTTTTGTTGATAATGGTAACACCTGTCTTGCTTGCTCTGCTGTAGCACCATTCTTAATAAGATTAAGATAGGCTTCTTCACTTCTCCAACAGGATTCCATGAACATAGTTTGCTTAATACTTGAATCATTGACTGTAAACCATCCTTCAAGATCTGATTTATCAGTTAATTCCAACTCATTCATCTCTAACCATGAAGGTATGATGAATCCTACCCCTTTAAACTTATCTTTGCTGTAGTTACAGTATCTTGTGGATTCCTGTGCAAAGCTAAATACTCTCAAATGTCATGTTAAGGCTCTTTATCCTTAACTCTCTGAGTTTCCTCAGAGTATCGGACTATATCATCATCCTTTACAGGATGTCCAGCACTCGTGTTAGTATTATATTCCTCGAATGAGGTTTCAACTATTAGTCTCTGAACCTTCACACTTTGTTAAAGGTGTGCTTGGCTGCTGATTAGCATGATTTAATACTTTTCTACAAAATTCATAAAGAGAGTTCATAGACATAGTATGTTTGCTTACATTAGCTTGATAAGTTACCCACTGAACATTGTCTTCAGTATATCCTTTATTTGAATCAATCCTATCTAACGAAGCTTTACTTAAAGACTCAATATAATCTCCAGTAATTGCACATATATGTTTTTGTTTTAGGAATAGGTTCCATAGAAAATCCATAGATACTTCAAAAGAATAGCCTCTTTTAATAGCTGATTTTTTTAGCTTATTATATCTAGTAAGAGTAAGCTCCCCTACTCTTCCATTTTTAAGAGTTACAGCTTCCTTTCTAGCTTTACCAGCACAGGAATGGCAAGCAAAGCTTTTGTTTGGATTTACTAGCTCTCCTTTTTCAAACCATCTTCTATTACCACAAGAACACTCACAGAAATATTTTAAAACATTTCTAGAGTTTCTCTTAATGTCTAAAACAGTCCATTCTTTGAATTTATCCCCTATATCTACATGTGCTCTACTTCTTTCCTGTGCTTTACAGTTTCTACAACCAGTGGATCTTCCACTAACTAAATCACTTAAGCACTTTTCCTCTTCCTTTCCACACTTACATCTGACCTTAATATAAGTATGTCCTCCCTTTACTATTGGAATATTATTTATAGTAGTCCAATATCCAAATACTTGATTTAATTCACAATTTAATTTTCTCATTATACTTTGTATTTTATAGTGCAAAGATAATAAAATTTATGAAATATACAAGTACTTTTATAGAAATTACTAAATTTTAGCTTTCCAGCAATTCACTGGATTATTGCCCTAATATTACTATTAGGCGACACAAAGTATTTTATGCCTTGTAAGCTCTCTTGCAGTGCCTATATCAGTGGTAAATTTAAAAGTGTATCTCTGTTTATGATGTTCAGTAGGTTCATATGCATACTTTAAATCGTCAAGCCACCCATTTTCTACAAGATTTCTTAAATTGGTTGTTACATAATAAAACTTATAGTCAGTTACATGATAAGAATATGGATTTCTTATATACTTATTGACTATTTTCATTTTTTCATAGTCCATTGTAAATATAAGATAGACAGTACCATGCTCCAACATAGCAGTGTGGCCTGATTTAATTATCCTTTCTACAAAACTCTTTGCACTGTTTTCTGTTATCTTATCTTCTGACTTATAGCAAGTTCTTGCACAACGTTCTATTTGCTTATAAATGCCATCAATACCTTCACTTTGTGGCAAATATTCTACTTTTGGTTTAATAAACTTCATCTTGTTCAGTATTTAATACTTCATTTCCATATTTAAGCAGCTTTCTGAAAGTCATCCACTCTTCTTCAGTCAAATTCATTGGTCTATCCCCAACAAACTTAACATCATAAAAGCCTTCATGTTTATCATAAACAAAGCAAGCTATTGTAAAGCATGCTTCTTTATGCTTAAAGCAATTTTTATGTATTCTTGCATTTTGATTATTAGGATAGCAATAGAACTCTGGACTTCTAGTATCTTTTATAAAATCTTTTTCCTTTCCATAATAGATATTTGGGTAATAATAGTCTATATCCCAATCTGGAACATCAGGCTCATTTCCCAAATAAGTTGCCTTTCTGAACATCAGATTTCCAATTCTTTTTTCTTTTATTTCTTCCATATTATTCTTGCATTACATCAAATTCATCTTCAATCCATCCTTTAAGAGATTCAAGAATCTTGTGCATCTTCTTGATTTCTCCATAAGTACAGTCATGTTTAAGCCTTTCTTCAGCAAGCTCTTTCAGACATTCCAATAATTGAGGAATAGTATACTCTTCCCTGAGGTAAGACTCTTTTAACTCCTCAGGTTCCACAGTAACTTCTTCACCTCCTGTGACTACTTTTTCTCCATCTTCAATGTTGCAGTCTTTCCACTCATTCTTACAGTATTTATCTGTAGTAATGTAAGTTGACTTACTCAAAGATGTGCATACAAGTATGTCAAAATCCCTTTCAGGAGGTGTTGTTTGATTATATGGTGCATTGGGATCTTTCTCAGCACCTGGTGGATAATTGCTCATAATGTGTCTGATTTATCAATATATACAGTATCTCTTACATAGACAGTATCCTTTACATATTCAGGATCAGTGTTAATCTGTGTCACCTTATATCCTGCCATTACTATTAGATACAATGTGGCAAGACATATAATAAAAAACAGACATCCAAATAAGTTAATTTTCATTGTTTGTTTCTTTTAAATATTTTAATTTAGCTTCAAGACCTTGAATTATATTATCAAGGGTCTTATGTCCATAGCTTTTTTGTAAAGCCTTTAAAATAAATGTAATAAAAGTAAGATATTTTAGTTTTTCTTTAGTTGTAGAAGTAGAAAGAAACTCTTCAAAGTTTGTATGAAAATAATATAAGGTACTATAAGCATCAACAATTTTAATGGAATTTATACTTGTTGTACTATCTAATTTACCTAATTTATAAGCTTTTTCTGTAACATCCAACACTTGATATATTTCATCACATGAAGATATTATCCAGTCCCCTTTTTCATATTTTGCCATTAATTTAATTTTTTAGATAATTCAACAACAAATGACCAACATAGCCATGAAAACATAATCTGCCATAGATACCAATATTTATGTTTTATTTCAATTGTTGGCAATATGTACCACCAATCATACTCTACTTTTGTTTTATATGTTTTTAATTTCATTTTTCATTTTTGTTCATAAAATAATATTTTTTCATACTTATGTTCCCACTCATTATCAAGCAAATGTTTACACCAAACATCACTAAACATCAAATAAAAGTTACAAATTAGTTTTTGTACAGTCAAACATTGATTTACAGTCTTACAACTATTAATTGTTCTCCTACAAAATTCTAATGCGTCATATTTATTTGGTTTCATTATTTACTTCCTTCCATTGCTATTTTAAAATCCTCAATAAACTTACCATTAAACATATAACAATCACTTCTAACCATTGCAGGCTGTAAGTTATTTTCCAACCATTCTACAGCTTTTTCAAAAGCATATTTATAGCCCTCATAACGACCATCCTCATATCCATCAACATAGGCATATTCTTCAGCCAAAGTAGGATATTTATTCATTCCTCACCTCCTTTCATGTGTTTATTCGTCAATTTAATCATCAATTCTTCCATTTCATTTTGTCTGCGTTCTTTGCAGAATCGGCAGTTACCCTTATGTTCTAAAGTTCCATGTTGTTGATAATGACTTTGCATTACCACATACTCACAACCTTGATATTCGATAGTTGTAATTTTGTAATCGCATACAAGGTCAATTTGTTTATCGTAATAAGCCTTTGCTTGATAACATCCCACTACCAACAGGATGATAAGTACTAACAAAATAATCTTTTTCATAACCAATCTTCAAATATTTCATTCTACTTATATAATTCTTTCTTTAATTGATTTAAGCCAAGTTCTTACTTTATTTATCTTTTGTGGTACTATATTAAGTAAAGAAGCACAATTCATAACTTGTTCAATACTTAACATCATTCTTTCATCTTCTTCACTCCACTCTTGCTTTAGTTGTGGCTGTACCCTATCTTTGAGGGATTTGAGCCAATCAAGAAACTTATCATAAGTTTTCCACTCATATTCTTTAGCATCGTGTTTGTTAGCCAAAATTTCATCCCAAATTCCTTGTAAGATACTTTCATCTTCTTCACTCCAAGCAGGCTTCTGTACTAATCTTAGTAACATATCAGCATCAGCCTTTAAGTTATGGGTATCACCACACTCTATTGCTTCTTCCATTATATGTTTCAAAGAAGATTCAAAATCGGTTAGTTTATTGTATATATCCTTCTTCTGCTCAATCTTCTTCAGTTCTTTCTTTTCAAAGTCGAAAGTATATCCAGCATCAGCTATTGCCTTCATTAGAGTATCACGCTGTTCTTTGGTGGCAGGATTAGCATTACCATTAAGTTTAGCATCAACAGAATGTTCTTCATAACCTGTATGAAACTCCCCATCGGCAGTTATAAAACAATAAGAACTATACCATATTCCATGAATACACTTAAAAATACAAGTCCATCCACTACTATAAAATATTACATCACCATCCTTTGCATCTTTGGTAATATCCCACAATCCTGCATTTTTATCAATAGTTCCATATTCTAATGATGTACTCAAACCATTTTGGTCAACCAATTCATATCCACAACCATTATAGTTGACTTTATAGTATTTATCTTTAAAAACAATCCACTGCCCAACTTTAAACTTTGGTTCAACCTTCTTCAACTCTTTCTTTTCAGCATCCCACTCATATCCTGCTTCTCTCATTTTTGTGAGAAGAGCATCACTTTGCTCTTTGGTGGCAGGACGAATATTCACATTTGCTGTCCAACGACATTTTTCAGTAGCAACATTAAACCTGTTTTCTGTTGATATACCACAATAAGCACCAACGTGTGTAGAATTATGATTTCCGTTATAAATAAAAGGTTTATTATAAATTGAAGCAAGTATATCACCATCTTTTGCATCTTCAATAGTCCAAAGTCTAAGTTTTGGAGTAATGCCTTCGGCTTTTAAATTTTCGATAAACTTTTGATTTACTTTCTTTTTAAACTCTTTATACTGCACAGGCTTACCAATAACATTGTCATGTTCACAAACTATCCAATCCTCATCTTGTGTAGGTTCAAAGTATTTCTCCGCACAACTATTAGTCCATGATAAACCAAAATGTGATTCATCATCTATATACCCATTAAAGGAAGATTTATACACATTTCCCTTAACACATAAATGGGTATTATCTGATGAATAATAATCCTTGATACAGGTGTAATAAATACCTTTTGTTGGAATCAGATGTTCTTCAACCTTGTCATCACTTTTTACACAATTCTGATTGTCAATCTTTTTTTCTTTAACTGCTTCAAGAGCAGTCTTACCTTGTGGCTTCTCACCTTTCTTTTCAAGCCAGTTGCACGTATCTATAATAGCATTAAGAACAATATCTGAAACATCATTGCAACCTATGTTATAATCTTTAATATTTTTAAAGTTATCCATTAGTTTATGCCAAATTTCATGCGAATACTTGTCGGCATATTTAATAAAATCTTTGTTGTCCGTATAACCATTTTTAATAAGATTGCCACCTTGCTTTTCAAGCCAAGCAATATGTTTATCATATACACCTTTATGATTGGCCCATTTTAACGCTGAAATTATTTCTTTTCTTATACCATCATCTTCTGATTCCTGAATTTCAGGAAAGATTTCTCGCAAATCTTCTTTATTTAGAACTGGTTGCACACCATGCTCCATTACATACTTGATTTTCTCAATAGCCTCATCATAGGCTTTCGCTTTTTGTTCCGTAGTTTTCATAATTTATTATTTTCAATTTTTTCTAATTTTTTAGTGTCATTATTAAACTTGCATCCTGCCTTTGTTATTTTGTTGAATAACAAATCACATTGTTCTTTGGTTGCTGGTTTTGCTTGATCTAGTCCTAATTGCCAAGTATCGTCTGTAATTTGAATATCACCTAATGTATCTAAACCAACATACGCTACAATATGTTGTCTATATGCTGGCTCTTCAAAATGTTTGAATATTACTACCATTGTTCCATTGGAAAGTATGTCACCATCCTTGGCTTCTTCAATAGACCAAAGATGTGCATTTTCATCAATAGTTTCATATTCTAATAATATATGTAAACCATTTTGATCAATCAAGTCATATCCACAACCATTATAGTTAACTTTATAGTATTTATCTTTAAAAACAATCCAATCACCTTCATGAAACTTTAATTCAACCTTATTAGCATTATCAACTTTTTCTTCTTTCAATGCCTCAAGTGCGGTCTTGCCTTGTGGTTTTTGATTATCTTGTTTTTCAACAAAAGAAACTTTAACATCAAGATAGTCCATCCATTTAGCTCTATCTTTAATATCGCCTCTATAGTTAAAAATGAAAGTTGCAATATCTTTTCTTATTTGATAATTTGCTTCATGTTGTTTTTCTATTTCATTTTTAGCATCAGTTATACCTTTTAGATAAGCATCATTAATATCCTTCTTAGTATAAGATGTTTCTTGCTTTTCAAGCCATGCAAGAGCCTCTTTTGCGTTTGTTCCAGCACTTTCAATGCCACCATAAGGATAAGGGAATCGTTGAAAGTAAGTAATTAGTGCTTTCCTTATCCTTTCATCATTATCTTTGAGTTCGGGCAGAATTTCCTCCAGCACAGCCTTTGTGCTGTCAGTTTGTGCATAGAGATAAGCCTTCTTTATCTTACCCTCCAGTTCTTTATATTTCTTTTCGTATGTTTCCATAATTATTTACTTTTTTTTAAGTCCTTTGATTCCAATTTTTAATTGCAACTGCTTCAAGCCATTCGGTTGTATGTCCATGACCATTTAATATTGCATCGGTTCTTTGTATTCGGCATTGTGGGCATTTAACAACAATCTTTTGTGAACGTGTAAATTCGTTGCCTACAAGATACCACACAGGAGTACCGCCACAAAAAGGACAAGGCAATAACCAACTGCTTTTTCTATCGTAATTTTTAACTTCCATACTTATTTATTTCTTTTTAAGTTCTTCAACAAGTGCGTCAGCACAACAAACAGCAAATTCAGCAATTTCATTAGGAAATGTTTTCATATTTCCACGAAATCCTTCAACTACAACTTCTGTATAAGCTGTTCTATCACTGCTACCTAAAATTGTAATTGTTCCTTGCATAGCAGCAATAGCAGCTCTTTCACGAACATCCTGCAAATGTTGTTCTTCAGTACTTGCACTATTAACAGGAGTATCAAATTCCATTTGGTCTGCCTTTGTAATGACGTATGAGTTTTTTAGTTGCACATACTCAACCTCTTGCCACTTATCATTTGAATTTCTTTTTCTTGCTTTCATAATTTATCTCCTTTCTGTGCTTTAAGTTGTTCTAATACCCAAGATAATGCTTTGCATTGTCCTACATTCATACCACGACTGAAAGAATATTTGCCTTCTCTTACATACTTGGCGTTTTCAGCACCAAGTACCACAAGTTTCTCAGCAATTTGTTTTTCAAGGTCTGTCTTATACTTACTTCTTGCATGGTCAATAACATCTTGTAGTTCCATAATTATTCTCCTTTTGCTTTTAATCCAAGTTCAAAGAAATGTTTGGCAATGAAATCAAAGTCATTATTCCAAGCAACATCGACTTGTTCATAATCTTCTTTGACAAGTTCAATTTCTTTTTCTAAGTCCACTTCCTTCACTTCAAGGGTGTTGATAAAAGAGAGAATGCGCTCCAATAAATCCATTCGTGTGCTATATTGTTGCTTTTCCCTTGTATTTCTGTGGTGTTCAAAAGACTTAATGCTCTCATTTTCTACATCCACAATTCTCTTTATCTCAGCCACTACGGCAGATTTGTCAATATATTGTTTCATAGTCTTTATATTTTATTGTTTTCTTTCAACCATACTACCATTTCAAATGTAGCATCAATAGCAGTATCTCCTGTTACTACTTTATTAAAAGTAATTGCTTTATCATCATTAAGATGAAAATAACGTGCAGAATACCATTTTCCATTCATTGATTTTGAAAATTCAAAGTCAATACCTTCACTAAATTCACCAAGATAAGGCGGAATTAACTCCAATAAAGCAGAAAGACTCCAAGCAGGAATCCAGTTGTCTTCATGCTCATTATTATATATGTTAATGGCACAATCATATACCTTTGGGTCATTAGCAAATTGAATATAATCCATATCCGCAGTATTGACATCAATCCCCAACTCGATGAGTTTTTGTGATTGCTCTATTGAGGTGCATATTTTATTCATATCAATCAATCATTAAGTAGTCCTTTACTAAATCTTCATTCTCTTTCAAGAATAAATCTCTTTGTTCTTGTGTATGGAATGCAAGAAAAGAATAATTATAACATGCATTACCATTACATGTAGTATTCATGTTATTACGAAGTATAACATATTTATCTAAATCAGTATCTTCCCATTCTTCATCAGTAACAACACCTCCAAATCTTTTGTCATTAGCCATAATCTGACTAATCTGAGCCATTGCAAGTGCTGATTTTGCTTGCTTTTCTGTGGCAAATACATTAAGATTACCTTCTTTCCAACGATTTTTATAATGACTACAATAATCAAGTACGTTAAAACCTCCTAAAATCCATCCATTTATAAATGGATTTCCATCTTTCCACCTTTTACTAATAGATTTAAACTTAATGTACTCAAAAGTACTATTCTCTCTATCTATTTCATATCCTTCTGGAGGAACTATTTTAATTTCTTTTATATCCATAATTAAATAATTTTCAAAAGTTTTAATTTATAACTTTATAGATTTTTGTTTAGTTTCTAATATTTCATAGCAACAAGGCAAATCTATATCTTCATTTTTGAACATATCATTAAAATAATTATTAGCAGTTATATCTACTGCTACTTCATTAAAATAACCATAATTAATCCATGCTTGAAAACAATTCATAACATGATTATATTCTGGTTTATTATTCCAAAGTTGCACTAAACCAGTTGTATCTTTAGTTATATAAGCCATAAATTCTATACTAATGTTTATTTAATTTTTTCAACCATTCTTCATTTTCCTTAACCCACTCAAAAGCATCCATGCCATTTGCATTGTCTTTTTGGCGGAATCCAACATTCTTTGACGGATGAATGCCTTTTCCTCAAACCTAACCATTATTTTCATCTTCTCCATAGGGTAATGTTGTTGCTTGTTTAAGTAAAGATTCGGGTAAAGAACCTGGTGCATCAGTCCAAGTGACATAAGGTTTAAAATCTTTTTCAATGGAAATCCTATTGCTATCTGCAATTCTGAACAAACTTGTCAATATAGCCACAGCATCTTCATATTTCATTTTCTCTGTAGCCACATAATCCACCACAATCTTGATAATTTTTTCGTACTCATTCATAGGTCATTTGATTTTAGTTTTATTTGTTTGTCAATCTTTAATAATTCCAACAATTGGTTCATCCAGTCAATAGTACAAATCCCACTGACCCTAATAGTGCAATGTACATTTATGAAATTCAGTTCTACCCTCCTTATATCTCCATTCTTTCGGAATTGAATGTGAATGTAGTTGGAGGATTCATCGCCATATTGTGACCACAACCATCCATCAGGCTTCAATTCAAACCCATTCTTTTCAAGTATTTGAGGTGTAATTTCTTTCAAATTCATTTGATTCTATAATTTTCTTTATCAATAAAAAATTCGCACTTTGCCAAATCCTTATCCTTATCTGGCAAATAGAATGACGCTATGCCCTTGCACATTTTCCCAAGTTCAAACCTCCAGCATTTATCATGTTTTTGGCATTGATTTTGAGAGCAGTGCATATAATCTGAATTATAATAGTATTTTGCCATAATTTATTTTTTATGGGGTGGGGGAATCTGAAGAATCGAACTTCACATAACAAGGTATAAGCACCTTCACTACAACAGAACTTTTAGAAAGAGAGTGCTTCTGCTGGTAACATCCATATACTTCTGTTGATTCAGTCCTCGTTAGTCACCAAGAGATTCCCTACTATTTTTTTTAATCTTTTAGTCACAATATTTTTTGTTCGTGTAACTTACGTTTTCTGTTCTCTATCTCCGCCACTACAGCGGATTTGTCAATATATTGTTCCATAATTTTAATCTTTATAAGGGTTGTTAATAATTAATCATATACATGCAATCCAGTACAATCTAAGGCTAGATTCTTTTCAATCAGACCACGATAGTCAACATGAATTGAATTAAGATAATCAATACCGCTATATCTTGGAGATGAAAGAGGATTATCCATTTCATTTCCACAAATATTTAGATATTCAACTTTTTCTTCATAAGTCATTGAAGACATTGGACGAAGATATGGTTTTATACATACTTCTTTATCATTGAAATAATCTCGCTCTGTGGCTTTAATATTGATGCCATATTCAGTGCCAAACACAGTTTGGATTATTGAACATAAATGCCCATCACCTTCTGGAGTATTGCAAATAACTCCATAAGGCAATCTTGCACAAAGGTCTTTAAGCAATAGTTTTTTATTTTCTTTTTCCATATCAATTAATTATTAGATTATCTAAACAACTGTCTCATTTCTTGCTTAATGCTATGAATATAATTATCAGTTATTTCAATCCAATTAATATGCTTATATTTTTGCAATGCACATATTAACAAAGGATTATGAATAACAACAATAAGCTGTGTTTGCGGTTTATGTATTGATAGAATGCTTTTTATTTGACTTATATTTTCTAAAGATAGATTCCTGTCAGGCTCATCCATAAGAATAGTGTATTCATTTGGACATTCTACCTTATGTGATTCCACATAATTAAAATATTCTGGGTAATCACTTTTAAACTTGCTGTAATCATATTTTAGTTTGGCATCTTCTGAGAACATAAGTTTAAATAAGGAGTTTATTGCCACATTCACTGCCTCTCCTGTAGATGCATGTTTCTGCGTAAACAGTGTGCCAAAAGAATTAAAGTTTTCCAAAGCCTTGTCTCCACACTTCTCACCATAATGTGATAATCTGAAAGTATTCTTTTCATAGTCAGCATATACATCAACTCCATCCGAAAGTTTATTGTCATCACTTACATGATGATTTTTATACAAATCACAGATGTTGCAGTTAAATTCTCCTTTGTCACATTGCTCATAATCTACTATCAGATACTTCTTTATAAGATTCAACAGTGTGGTTTTACCACATCCATTTTCTCCAACAATAATATTTACTCCTGGATTGAATGTGTATTCTTTACCATTAGTAAAAGCTTCAATATCACTTAAATAGTGTATTGGAGAGTTTTTATTGTCTTTAATATGTACTTTGGTAACCATAATTCATTGGGTTTTACTGTCATTTTTCATATTATTTAAAAATTGCTCAATTTCTCTGCTTTTTTCCCAAAAGAATGGTAAATGTGAATCATTCTCAAATTGATGAATCAAATTAATCATGGTAGAATGATGCCTGTTAATTGCTTTGCCCATTACTGGAGTTGAAATACCTTCTTCTCTGCAGAAATGAGCATACATTTCCCTTGCTTCAATGAGTTTTCTATTCTTGCGGTTATTCTTTATTTCAGCTATTGTGATGCCAAGAATTGTAGATACTGCAAACAGTATTTTGTTTATAGTCATCTTGACAGCTTCTTGAGCAAGTCTGTTTTTGGTCTCTTTGATGAGATATTCTTGATTTTCTGCCCATACTTCATTAACAAAGTAGGCACTTGAACCAAAGGTATCAAGTCCTTTTTCATCATTAATCAAGTATGCGTTGTCCTCAAAGCCTTTACATTCCATATAATCTTGAATCTCAGGCCTTTGGATTACTATATATTTTTCCATATTCAAGTAAGATTTAGAGAAAGATAAAAAAATCAGGCTGAAGCACCTTAATACCTCAGCCTGAAATAAGAAAATGTATTTACAGATTACGGATGAAATCCATAATCTTTTTCCACATAGATGTACGTTGGTTCACAGGAGTAGATTCCCGAAGATTCTTTCTGTTGATAGCATACTTGTTCTTGCTGTAAATAGCAAAACAAGCATCATTGACATCTTCAGAATACAATTTACTTACATATTCATACCATCGTGTAGAACATGCTCCTGGAGTTCTATCTACCCTCTTTGATACTGCAATAAATGCTTTGTGAAGGTTCTCTGGACTTCTTTTTACAGCAGTGATTATTTTCTTGTCTTCTGCTTTTGTCCATCTTCTATTATTTGCCATATTTCATTGATTGAATTTACTGTGGTTATTAAATCTTTATTGTAATCTTCACACATTTTATTCACTATTTCCTCATCCCTTGTTTCCACAAAATAAGGAATAATGATTATAGGTTCAGGATGTCTTAATATTCTACCTAATTTCTGTGTGATAATACGTTCAGAGCTGTTTAAGCTTGCATATATACCTATCTGACAGCTTGCAAGGTTAACTCCTTCAGTGAGCATGTCAACACAAGTAATATGATTTACTATACCAGCATTGAACTTTTTGAGAGAATCGTCAGATTTTTTGTTCTTACTATTGATGCAATGTTTGCCCAATTTCTCAGTCTGTACTATACTACCACAAAATGTGATTGTTCTTTTATTCTTCAAATGTCTAAGTATGTCATTGACTATTGTAGTCTTCTGAGAACTCAACCATTTAAGTCTTTCACCACATTTATGCAGATATATGTTTTTCATTGCTGGTATATGTATTTTTCTTTTATACCAGTCAATGAGGTTTGACATATCATAATAATACTGCAACTGAGTGCATTCCAATATTAATTCCCCTTTATAGCTTTGATATTTCCATCTTTGCTCATAAGGAATATTGATTGCTTTACCTTTACCCTTGTTCTTGATTACTTCATAATTGACTAAAGTAGTGTCAAGATGCATAGGGAATAAGATAATTTTAGGGTCAGGCAGAATATCATCAGTAATAGCTTCTCTTGTAGATACTTTATATGGTCTTAAATAAGGAAAGCATTTAAATAATTCTTTCCTTATATTCCTTCCTACTGTAGCTGATAAAAGAATGCTATTCTTTATCTTAAAAGCTGGAAGGAAAGACCTACATCTTTCTGACAGATGATGTACTTCATCAAAGATGACAATATCCCACTCTCCAGCTACTTTAGGAAAGGAGACATAGGTCACAAAAGTCACCTGAAAAAGGTAATTAGCATACTTCCACTTGATAAATTCTGCTTTCCAAGTATCAATAAGCACAAGTCTAGGGACAACAATAAGTACTTTTGAATGCTTTTTGATTCTTTTGTTCAGGATTTCAAGTGCAAGCTTGGTTTTACCTACTCCTGTAGCCATTTCAAGCAAAATGTTGGCATCTCTTGATTTTAGTACATCCTCTTTTAGTTCTTCTCTCTTGTCCATCAGTCATCAAACACATGATATGACAAAATTTCGCCACCAAGTTCATCTGCAATGTTCATAAGATGCCAAAGAAGCTTTTCATTCTTCTTGAGTTTCTTCCATGCAAATGATGTGCCTTTATAATTATAAGGCATAGAGTTACTGATGAAGTTATAGTAAGCTTCACTACTCATGTTGAGCACCTGCTGTGCAGGTTTAGTGTTTCTTACTTTGTACTTTACAGTCTCCATTCTTTTGGATACTTCATTGTACACTTCAACAGATTCGTTGGAATAGTTCTTTGTTGGGTTTTCTGAGCACTCCTGCTCGCTCATCATCACTCTACCTGGTAAAGTAATGGTGAGACTTAATTTAATATCACTCATATATAGTAATAAAAAGAAAAATCAAAATAAAATCCCAACCGCTGTTGGGATACTGTTAACCTTTTAACTAACTAAAAATACACAAAATAAACAATAATGACAAATCCTCACGGACTAAAGTAAAAATATTAACCCTTTAAATCAAAACACTATGCGTGTGTGGGCCTTGCAGGGCTTGAACCTGCGACCTCTGCATTATGAGTGCATTGCTTCTAACCAACTGAGCTAAAGGCCCTTAAATCCTTACTATCTTCACAGACTGTAAGGATAAATCATTAACAATTTAAACAACTAAAATGTTCAACAAATGAATTTAACTAAACAACAATTAAGTACCAAGGATGGGACTCGAACCCACATGAGCATACTGCTCAACAGTTTTTAAAACTGTCGTGTAAACCATTCCACCACCTTGGCAGGTGTATGCTCTACTTTCACAAGCAAGGCACACTAAATAACATTATTCTAATTCAAAAACTGAGTACCCCAAGTAGGAATTGCACCTACGACCTGCTGTTTAGAAGACAGCTGCTACTATCTACTGAGCTATTGGGGCATATCTACCCTATTTTCACAAATAAAGTAGATTAAGACGAATTATGTTTAACTTAAAATTGGGAAGCGAAGTTTTTCAGCAGGACTTCCCTCTATGAAGATTCTATGACTATGACCACAAAAAATAACCAAAAATAGCTGCGTCTTCCATTTATTTCTCAACAAATGCCTGCATTACCACAAAAAAACGAGTAAAAAAGTAAAATAATGGTTAATCTCCCTCACATATTCCGTACTCATACTTCATATATAAATATCATGTATGTCGGCCCAGTTATTGGGAGATATAAGATAGGAAGATAAGTCTAATTTGGGTGAATTATTCACAACACAAACAAGAGGCACTTCCTTTATGTAGTCCAACCAAGATTCGAACTTGAAATGACAGAACCAAAATCTGTAGTGTTACCATTACACCATTGGACTAACTAACTATGCAAAGATATGAAATTTTTAATTAACATCAAAAATAATTAGGATTAAAATCATCAATTTCACATTCTTTTAACACTATGGTACTTTGCCCTGTCTCAAAGATGCAGTGCCATATATTATCATGGTCACAGTCTTTGCAGTAATTCCTAAAAGATTCAAGAAGTTCAGCAATAAACTGCTTGGCATTATGTTCTTTTGTAAATGGTTGAATTAAAGTAATCTTACCATTTGTGACTTCTGTAACAACCCAAATTGAATTCATCGTATAATAAAAAAATAAGGCGACAGTACTTTGTCTTATAGTCTTGATTCTACACCTTTTGACTTTATCCAACCAAAGTATAATTGGTTTAATAATCACAAATGTACCATCGCCTTAATGAAATAATTATCAAAAAGTTAATAAAAGAAGCAAGTTATGTATGATGAAAAGTCACTATGAGCAATAGCAATACCAAAAGCGAAAGCCAGCTCTCCCAAGCAAGAGCAAGAACAAAAGCCTGAAAAAGAAAGATTGTTTCAGGTTAGGGAAAGCTGTATTCATACTCACGCGGGGTGAATACTACTTTAATTTAGCATTATTAATATTATTCATAAAAGACTTCTCATCATACATATTCAGCTTAGTTTTCTGCAAATGCAGTCAGTCTAAAGCTTACTTGCCAAGAGAAGACACTTCAGAGTAAATATTCTTCAGATGGTCAGGAATGACAATCTTTAGGTTAGATACTCTTTGTGCCTCCTTGGATATGTATTCCCTCATTTCTGCATATACAGCATTTCTTTTGTCTGTATATTCTGCAAAAGCAAGGTTATACTCAGAGGTTTTAGCAACAGTGTCATCATCAATAGCCTTGTCTATCTGGTATTTGATACCATTGAACTCAGCCTGTGTATCACGATGTTCCTTTTGTAGAGCAAAGTAAATTTCCTCCAACTTATCTTTGCTCACTGTAGGAGTGTTGCTATATACAATGGCATCCCTTCCTGTACCTGTGATTTTGAATTTGTGCTTCAATGCTTTGAAGTACTCCTCTCTTTTCACAGCAAAGGTGCCTTTAGGATGGATATACTGTCCAAGAACAGCACATTTAGCCTGCAGAGAATAATATCTATTTCTCTCTTTTATTGTGAGAGTTGCAAGATATTCATCCTCTGTAAGAACTGGCTTTCTTTCAGGAGATTCAGGAAGTGTTATTTCCTTAAGCTTGGCATAGTCCTCAAGTGTCATATTTGACAATTCCTTAAGGAGATTAGCTTTTGCATTGATAGCCTCCCTAAGCCAAGCAATGAGTGAGTTTGCCTGTGCTATTTTGTCCAGTTTATCAGAGATAGTATCAAGGAAAGATTCCTCAACACCTTGTTGTATTTCTGAAGAACCTGTAGTACCCATGAGTGAAGCATTGATTGTGATAAAATCAATGTTTTCAAGGTCTTCATTGATACTTCTGGTATACTCTTTAGCCAAGTTGGCTATATGGTTAGCACTTGTGGAGGTAAGTCCACTTTCTGCAAAGAAAATCAAGTCTTTCTGCATAGTATATGTGGTTTTAGAGTTTATTTTCCAAACAAGTTAATAAAAAGGGAAAGGCAAGCGGTTTATAGATGGAGTTCATACGTTGAAAGGAGGTGTATGAGTGCTTGCCTTCCCTAATTGATTTTGAGAGTAAAGTTAAGGTACAAAAATATGTTATTTTTGGACCCTAAAAGGAAAGCATGCCCCCTAATGATCATAAGGCAAAGTGGCATCATTAATTAACACTAAATAGGGGACACGCTTATATATTTCAATCTTCTAACAACTTTGAAAGCCAGTTGTCTTTTGAAGCTTTTACAATATCTCTTTTAGTAATAAACATATTACACAAAGTTGTGAGAATAATGTTTATCACACTAAAGATAATCAAAGAAAACCAGTAGCCTTGGGTTATAAGTGCTTCAAGAAGCACCAAATAAAGAATCCAAGCTACAATAGTGATGTGAATAAGAAATACTTTCATTTGAAATAACTATTTAAAGAGTTTATGTAATTTTCAATTTCTTCAAGTTCTCCATCTTTAAGAGCTTCAAATTTGAGAAACCAAAAAGTGAGAAGCCAAGCAGCATGTTTAATGCGAGAGCTTATTTCAGGATGCAGGAATCTGAAAATTTCAAATTTAGCCATGAGTATAGCATCCTTGAACTGCTTTTCAATCAAAGATGTTTTCCATACATCAATGCAGGCTAATTCTACAGCATCGTGAGGAGTTTCTCCTTTACTTATATATAATAAGAAAGAAGCAATTGTTGGTGTTAAATTTGTTGCAATCATTGTTTTATTGTTTTTAAGTTATAAAGGTTATTTGAGGTTAGAATACCCCATAGCCATTAGGCCAGAGGAGGTATTCTATATCATCATATTCAGAGAATTCTATTAAAAAATCTCCATTATTGTCTATAACATAGTCACAATATCTGACAAGTTTAATCTTATCATCTATTGTAGGAGATTCTTTAATATATTCTGTAAGTTGGTCATTGTAAACTTCAATACAAATGTTGTATATAAAGTCTAAAGACTTTTGTTGTTCCATACTAATAACAGTAATGTCTTTAGCTAACATTTCCTGTTCTACTTCCTCAAATTCATTGTTGCATGAGTTCAAGGAAATAGTTAATATTGCAAAAAGAAAAAGTATCATTGTTTTCATATTAAATCAGATTTATAATATTGTTGAATTCCATGTTCATCAGCTCTTCCCATTGTTGGAGCTCTCTTTCTTTTTGATGTGCCCTTTCAAGTTTTTCAAGCATCTTAATTGTTCTTTCCAAATGCTCGTCACTCATTTCAGTGACATATACTTTCTTGCCATCTTTTGTCACCCAATAAGTTTCTTTTCTTGGGTGTCTTCTTGCATACTCTTTTTTCAGAGTATTTAATGTTGCCTTGTATTCCATGTTTCTTATTTTTTAGTGTTTATACTGCATTACTGGAGTTGTATAATAATAAAAATCCTCCCAATCTCCATTATTGAGAGAATCTATTTTATGATATTCTGGGGTTTTCATGAAAACCTCAAACCAGAAATCATTGTCATCATTTGCATAGAATCTATGCAAACCTTCCATGAGAGCACCACCATACTCAGTTTCAAATTTCAATGATGCCCTCAAATCTTGGCTATAGATTTCACCATCTTCAGTGATGAAGACATCATGACTACCAAGATAGTACATTCCTAAATGAGAGATGATTAGGAATATGATTGCAAAAAAGATTGCAAATACCTGTTTTGTTGTTAGTTTTTTCATGTTTCTTGTTTTTTAGTTGTTTGATAATATGATAAAATTTTTTGCTATTGGGAAAATTAGATTCCCAATAGCATTATAGAGTTGGAAGCAAGAGCATTCCTCTCTTGCTGTCAGTATCTTTGCAATGTATGCCTTTCCATGTTACTCTTTTCACACAGAAAGTCCTGTTGTCCAGAGTAAACAAATCTCCAACTTTCTTTTTGAGAAAGTCAGAAAAATTGTTTACTCTATAACAACGTTTAAGGATTTTAAAATTTGTCATATTCGATAAGATTTTTTTGTTGTCATGGTGGGATTCGAACTCCACATGAAAGATTTATCCCCTCGTAAGGTATTTCAACCAACGCCAGGTATATATTCTTTCCCAATTCTGTCTTTGGTTAAAAGACATTTCACGACCCTAAGTTTCTTCTTGGGTTACTCTTTATTTTATAACCTTGATTACCCCAAGAATTAGGTTTTTTACTGAGTTTCCATAGTTTCTCAGGTAGCAAGCATTTTACGACTTTCTTATTTGCTACTGTTTTAAGTCAACCAACGTTCCCTATTTCAACAGCCTAAGGTTTTAGTCTATCGTTGGCTTCACCCATATTCATCAAAGACTTATCTCTCACATAAGTGGAATCTTTGACTTTTTGGCACACATAGTTTTACTTCATCATGTTTATTCGGAAGAATAATTAGTCATTTAAGATGGCCCAATGCAACAAGCTCATGACACTATTTGCACATAGTTTTTATTGTCAAGTTTTGGGTCTCCGTAGCTTGCAGGGTTTCGAATCCCATTTATCATAAATACCTTTCCCTTGAGAGTGCAATCTCAAGTATGCCATTTCCGAGCACTGGTTTTATGATCTTTCATCTTAAATGACTGTCTTTAATGACTTATATAGTCAGTCTTTCATGTTGGTAAAATAAAGGCAAGAGCCTTGGGCATTAAAGCCCAAGGTCTACGTCTTGCCAGTTATTCTCGCCCTGTTTGCAGAGCTTATAAGTGCCTGATTCCAAGGCACATACCTGCAGAGAATCTTTTCTCTCTGCAATCTCTCTTGGAGTCAATTCTCCAAGGTTAGAGCTGAAAGACACAAAGGTCCTGTTGCCACTTGCATCTGTAAAGATGCAAGACTTGAATGGAGTTCCTTCTTTGTCTTTGAAGTCCCCAACCTGCATTTTGCCCTTCATGCGAGCAAATGCAACCAAACCCCAAGACTCTTTAATTCCAACCAACTTAGCTTCTGTAGCCATAGTATAATCTCCTATACAGATGTGATAAGGCTCACATCCCTAAACCTGTGGCACTACAATAAAATAGGTTAATGAGACCACAACTCCTCAATAACCCAATAAATCATCAAAATAAAGGAAAAGCGTTGATTGATTAGGGCTATCAAGCTCTACAGGACTATAAAGTCCTGCAGAACTCATGTATGCAATAATGTGGGCCTCATCACCCACTTGGAGGTTGCTGTTTGGCTATTAAACCTTCATTGAATTTAACTTGACCTCTAACCTTAGCTCCTTTGATATTTTATTTGCTGTTTGCCCATCAGCAATAATATTTAGATACTCAGATAATAGGAACCTTACACAATTTGTCTTTTGCTGGGTAGCTATACCAAACCACCAACTTATTCCTAACTTTTGTTGGATGGATGCCCTTGTGCTGGAAGTATCTGAGTATCTAAGTTTGAGCTTTTTGGTGACAAGGATAAGCTCTAACCTTGGGACATCCTACTACTATCCTTCGTAGGTATGAATCTCCTGAAGGTAATCCTCCAGGAGAATCAAATGTCCATTATGTAATACATATGTATTCATAATAATTTTTTATTATATCAAAATAAAGGAAAAGACATGATTGATTAGATATGCCTAATATATATAATAATGTATATAATATAATAATGTGTAATATCCCAAAGGTAGATTAGATACCCAAGTGATTAGAATAAAAAAATAGACCTCGGGTTAAAACCCGAAGTCTATGTGCTGCCAAGAACTCAGGCAGAGGACTGCTCTACCTGAGTCCTTAATGAGAACCCTGATCTCATCCTTGTGAGAGATGAGATCTTCAACTGTAGTATATGGGAAGTCCTTACTAAAACCGATGTAAGACTGGCTTCCCATATTCATAATTACAAGACTCTTGAATTCTACACCCTCAGAGTCTTTGAAGGGCGCAAGATATACCTGACCTGGATTTTGAGTCAGGTATTCTTTCAATGTGAATACTGTCATAGTCAATGAATTTATAAATTATCAAAGAAAAGGAGAAGAGAAAAGTGATTAGAGAAAACACAGGGAGGGGAGGAACCCCCACAAGCTTGCGCCGTGGGGGGAGTTGGTTGATTATACCCTGTACTCATCAATTTTTTTAATTTTTAATTTTTAGTATGTACCCCCCACTCATTAATTTTTTAAATTTTTAAATTTTAATATACCCCCCTCCATTCATCAATCTTCTAATTTTTTAAAAATTTTAAATCAAAAAATAAAATTTAAAAAAAATTTAAAAATTTTTTATTACTTCTATAATTTTTTTATTTATTTTTTTGCATATAATTTTTTTATTATCTATATTTGCACTTGATAATATACTAGATGTAAGTATAATCCCCCAAGAGGTAACCAAGTACTGGGG
>Ga0256405_10002717_pt1 | contig 39117 bp, 46 predicted proteins | sample RumenRJG_02DNA_FD_189096 | JGI IMG/M metagenome (GOLD analysis project Ga0256405, IMG submission 189096) | Bovine rumen microbial communities from Lethbridge, Alberta, Canada - RJG_02 | ecosystem: Host-associated > Mammals > Digestive system > Stomach > Rumen | place: Canada: Alberta... | reverse complement strand
AATAAAACAAATGAATTATGATTTATAAATTATTTAGTAGCTTCCCAAACGTTAGGTCTAGTGAAGTTTTGAACAGCGTGTTCATCAAAAGCTTTACCTGTTTTTTTGTTAACAGTACCGGCAGGCATTAAAACAACTTCACCAACATGTTCATAAGAGTTAGAAATTAAATCACCTTCGATAACATAGTTGCAAGTGTTGTTGTTGTCTTTTAAACCGTTTTGTTCAACGATGTGTTTAGTACCAACAGCATCAAAAGTTAAACCTAAAACATCTTCGTTAGAAGAAGCAACTAATTCAGCTAACGCACCACCTAAAGAATGACCTGTTACAACGATTTTTTTATCAGGGTTAGCTTGTCTGATAGAAGCATAGAAACCGTTAGCCAAGAAGTATTGTTGAGTTAATTTACCTTGTAACATATCTTTGTCATCTTCGATATCAGCTTTGTCATCAGAACCTCTGAAAGCGATAACGATAACGCCATCTTTTTCGTAAGCTTTAGCGCTGAAACCTTGTTGACCTTCAACACCTGATTGAGTTAATGGAGTCCAACCGTTTAATTTTTCAGCAGGAGCAAAATCGTTTGCATAAGCCATAGTAGCAAATCTTGCACATTCAACAGGTAAACCTGCTTGATTTTGAAGTCCCATTTCAACAGCTTTTGCATTAGTTGAGAATGTATTTTTTCTTGAAACGTTATCTGCGTTAATACCTTTTGCAGAAGAACCACATTCAGAAGCGATAATAGATTTTAATTCGATAATTCCGTTGAAGAATTCACCATTGTTTGTGTTTAATAAGTTTTGAGCGGAAGCAACCATTTTTGATTGGTCTTCAGTTGACATTGCAACATATTCTTTACCACGATTTTGTTCAAGAGCCATGAAATCAGAAATTGTTAAACAAGCATCAGCTTCGCTCATTCTTTTGTATGCTGCAACTCTGTCTTGAACTTCTGCACAGTTTGTACCTGTTAATAATGTATCGATTTCTTTTGAAGAAACACCTAATTCTTTTAATTCTTTAACGAATTTTCTTTGGCTAGGAGCTAATAAAGCTTCTGACATTCTTCTTGAGATTTTTAAAGTTCTTGTTTCTAAGCCGTTTCTGAAAGGTTTGATGCTTGCAGTAAGTGCATCATTGTTTCTTAATGGCTTAACTGTTAACATGTGAGTAGCTAAACTTCCAAGTGCCATGTTTCTGATAGCAACATTACCATTTCTTGATATTACATCTGTATGATTAGCGATAGCTTTGTTATCGTGAGCTACATTGAATTGTACTCTTTGTGAATCATCAGAATATGATAATAGGTTTAAGCTCTCAATCTCCATACCTTATTAAAAACAATCTTTAAAAAAAAATTGCCTATTTCACTGCATGAAAATCCAAAATGTTACCATTTGTTAAACTTATTTTAAAGTTTCTTCCGTAAACCGCATAAAATAAAACCTTTTACAAACTTGAAAGTTAATATATTTTAGAATAAAATTTATATAAATTGAAAGGTTGAACTTATGAAAAAAAATGCATTTACACTTGCAGAAACACTTGTTATGATGGCTATTGTTGGAATTATTGCGGTTGTAACAGTATCCGGTTATCAAAAAATACGTCCGAATAAAGATATGTTTATGTTGAAAAAAGCTTATGATACATTATCAAATACTGTTGCATCTTTAGCAAATGATGATATTCTTTATCCAGAGATTTTATCTGTTACAGATTCACTTGATTCTGATGTAAAGATACCTGTTTTAGCATCAAAAGGGCATTTATTTTTGAATACAAATGTACATGAAGGCGGTTTGTACAAACCTTATAACAAGTTTGCATATAATTTTGCTCAAAAATTATCAACTGCTGCACCGGCTCAATGTATGGATTCACAGTGTAAATTTAAAACAACAGACGGTATATTTTGGACAGTAACTGATAAGTTTGATACGGATGAAGCAATTGCTATTGTTGATGTGGATATAAATTCTGATAAAAGACCGAATGCGGACTATACGGAAAGTCAAACTCCGGATAGATTTAAATTCATAGTTGATTCTAGCGGAAGAATACATCTTAATTCTGATGATATTATTGAAAAAAAATATTTAGAAACCAGAAAGTCAAGATAAAGTAATATATTTATCGTGGTATAATTTTAAATATGGAAGATAAAAAGACTTTAATTTTAATCGACGGACATGCATTAGCGTTCAGACAATATTATGCACTTGAAAGAACTGCTATGAAAACATCAAACGGTGTTGAAACTTGGGCGGTGTATGGATTTTTTAAATCTGTTTTTGATTTACTTCAAAATAATCATATAAAACCGGATTGTATAGCTGTAGCGTTTGATGTTGGCAGGCATACATTTAGAGTTGATGCTTATGACGGATATAAAGCACAAAGAGATGCTATGCCTGATTCTTTGCATTCTCAATTGGGGCTTATTATAGATGGCTTAAATGCTTTTAATATTCCTATTTATACAAAAGAAGGTTTTGAAGCGGATGATGTTATAGGTACAATAGTTACTAATGCATCTGAGTTAGGACATAAAACATATATTTTGACAGGGGATCAAGATTCTTTTCAATTGATAGATAAAAATGGTTTAGTTACTGTTTTAATTCCGTCAAAAGGTCTTTTAACCGAATATAATTGGAATAAAGTTTATGAAAAACTTGGAGTTTATCCTGACCAAATAATTGATTACAAGGCACTAAGGGGAGATACTTCAGATAACATTCCGGGTATAAAAGGAATAGGAGAAAAGACGGCACAAAAACTTCTTGCTCAATATCCTCATTTAGAAGAAATTTTAACTAATTTAGATAATATTAAGGAAAATGCTGTAAGAAATAAGCTTAAGGATGGTGTTGAAATTGCTAAATTAAGCAAATATCTTGCAACAATTGTAAGAGATGTTGATATAGATTTCAATTTTGATGATACAAAGGTTGAATTACCTGATACGGAAAAAGTGATTACATACTTAAAGAGTTTGCAATTTTACTCTTTTATAAAGAACATTGATAAAATTTTATGTTCTTTTGACAAAAATTGTGATAATCAAATTGTTGAAAAAAGGGAAATAAAAAAAGAAGAAACAAGTATTGTCAAATTTAAGGAAGATACCAATGGTCAAGGACAATTAGGTTTGTTTGCAATATCGGCATCAGAAGTTGTAAATAATGAAACCTATGAAAAACAAATTATTTCAAATATTGAAGAATTAGAAAAACTTGAAGTGATATTAAATAAACAAAAAAGTTTTTCTTTCGATATTATATCAAATTTTGAAAATGCAAGAGAAAACGATATTGTCGGTTGTGCGTTTGCAATAAAAGATGATAAAATAAAAACATTTTATGTTCCATTCAAAACGGATTACAAAAATCTTTTAAAACAAATTTATGAAAATAAAACAATTAAGAAATATACATTTAATGCAAAAAACAATATTAATATTTTAAAAACAGCAGGTATTTATGTTGAGAATATAGTTTTTGATACATTTCTTGCAAGTTATATAAAAAATCCAAACAGAAATCATGAACTTTCTTCGCAGGCATTAGATTTTATAAATCATATATCAGTAGAATTACATGGCTTGAATAAAAAAACAAAATTGATTGATTTGTCTGAAAAAGAACTTTCGGATTATTCAGAAGATAGGGCTTTTGTAATATACAAGCTTACTGAATATTGGTATGAAAATTTATCAAAAGAAGAATTAAAGCTTCATGATGATATTGAACTACCTGTAACATTTGTATTATCAGATATGGAATATACCGGAGTATCAATAAATACCGGATATATGCAGGAACTTTCAGATTATATGACTTTGGGTTTAAAAGAACTTGAAGAAAAAATATATAATATATCACAAGAGCCGTTTAATATTAATTCACCTAAACAAGTCGGAGAGATATTATATAATAAACTTGGTATAAAAGGAAAAAAGAAACGTGGAAAAACACAGCTCTCAACAAGTATTGATGTATTGGAAGAACTTGCAGAAGATAATGAAATCTGCAAATATATAATTGATTATAGAAAATATGCAAAACTAAAATCTACATATACGGATAGTTTACCTTTATTAATCAGTAAAGTTGACAACAGAATACATACGTCATTTAATCAGACAATAGCAGTAACCGGCAGGTTATCTTCTTCTAATCCAAATTTACAAAATATACCTATAAGGACAGAGGATGGAAATAAAATCAGAAATGCATTTTCTGCTGAAAATAGTGAGGATTATATACTTTCATCAGATTATTCGCAGATAGAATTAAGGTTATTGGCTCATATATCAGGTGATAAACACTTAATACAGGCATTTAATGATGATATTGATGTACACAGTTTAACAGCTTCAAAAGCTTTTAATGTACCTATTGAACAGGTTACAAAAGATATGAGGAGAAAAGCAAAAGCAGTAAATTTTGGTATAATTTACGGTCAAACTCGTTATGGGCTTGCAAAAGCTCTTAATATTTCGCCTAATGAAGCTCAAAGTTTTATAGACGTATATTTCTTAACTTTTCCTAAAGTAAAGGAATATATGGACTATACTGTTGATTTTGCTTATGAACATGGATATGTAGAAACAATATTTGGAAGAAAGCGTTATTTGGAAAATGAACTTTCAAGTCCTAACAGGATGATAAAAGAATTTGCACAGCGTGCTGCAATAAATCAGCCAATACAGGGAACTGCAGCTGATTTAATTAAAATGGCAATGATTGATGTTGATAAAAAATTACAAGAACAAAATTTAAAATCAAAAATGATAATGCAGGTACACGATGAACTTGTATTTGAAGTTAAACAGGATGAACTCGACAAAATAAAAGAACTTGTAAAAAATTCAATGGAAAATATTTATAAATTTGATGTTAAAATGTTAGTAGATATAAATTGGGGTAAATCATGGAAAGAACAATAATATTTAGTTTAGCAGTTTTTTTATTATTAACATTACCGTGTTATTCGGCAGTTGAACAAACATTAGTACAACCAATATCAGTTACAGGTGCAACTCAAACATTGACGGTACAAAAAGAAACAACAAATCCGCAAAATGTATCTCCTACTGTACCTCAGGTAATATCTTTTCAACAATGTACAAAAAAGTATTCAAAAAATGTTGAGGACTTATTCTTTTTATCACTTGCAAGTATTAATGCTAATAAGTTTGAAATAAGAGAATTGCAGTCAAAAAACGGATACATATTATTTAGTGTTGCAAACAGAGAATATTTGGCTTCTGTTTCAAAAGTAGATAATAATTCCGCTATAGTGAAAGTTATACCTGCGGATAACAATTATTATTTTCCTTTGGGAGTTTTGACAAATTTTTATAAATATATTGATTTAAATATTAATACAGATATTCATAATATGGAAAAGGTAGTAGAATAAAAAAATAATATTACTTTTTTAAAATTCCTGCGTGTTAAAATACTTATAGGAGATATTTTATTATGATTAGTTTTTTCGTTTGTTTAACCATATTAATAGCAAGTTATTTTACTTACGGCAAATTTGTAGAATATACATTATCGCCTGATGAAAGAGTTACTCCTGCCGTTGAAATAAATGACGGAGTTGATTATGTTGTAATGCCTCAATGGAAACTTTTTCTTATACAATTGTTAAATATAGCAGGAACAGGCCCGATATTTGGTGCATTAACAGGTGCTATTTGGGGGCCGATAGTTTTTTTATGGATTACTCTTGGTACAATATTTGCAGGCGGAGTGCATGATTATTTTTCGGGAATGCTTTCTGAAAGATTTAAAGGTAAATCTATATCAGAAGTAACAGGAGAAATTCTTGGAAATAAAATGCTTATAATAATGAGGGTTTTTTCTGTTATTCTTCTTATAATGTGTGGAACTGTTTTTGCGGTAGGTCCTGCTGAATTGTTATCAATATTACTTAATTCATTACATTTTACATTACCTCATATTTTAACTAACGGAAAATTTTGGTTATTAATAATACTATTTTATTACTTGGTAGCGACATTTTTGCCTATTGATAAAATAATCGGAAAGTTCTATCCTGTATTTGGTATTGTTCTTATAATTATGGCAATTGGAGTATCAGCAGGCACAATAAGAGGTTATGAAATGCCTGAAATTTGGAATAATTTTCAAAATATGCATCCGGAGCATTTACCTGTTTGGTCTTTTATGTTTATAACCGTTGCCTGTGGTGCAATATCGGGTTTTCATGCAACGCAATCTCCCATTATGGCAAGATGTATAAAAAGTGAAAAACAGGGTAGAATGGTGTTTTATGGTGCAATGGTGTCAGAGGGTATTATTGCATTAATATGGGCAGCTGCCGGCTGTGCTGTTATGGGAAGCGTAAAACTTCTTGCAGCAGGTGGCGGTGGACCTGAAAGTGTTTATATTATATGCAGGCAGACTATGGGTAGTGTTGGAATGATACTTGCCGTTTTAGGTGTTATTGCCTGCCCTATTACAAGTGGTGATACGGCTTTTCGTTCTGCAAGATTGACTATTGCAGATTGGTTTAATATTAATCAAAATAATCTAAAAAAACGATTTATAATTGCATTTTTGGTGCTTACCGCAGGTGCAATAATATCTCAATTGGATTATAGTGTTGTATGGAGATATTTTAGCTGGACAAATCAAACTTTGGCTATGATTGTTTTATGGGCTGCATCTATGTATCTTTATAAAGCAGGTAAAAATTACTTTGTTACTATGATTCCTGCTGTATTTATGAGTGCAGTTTCAGTTACATATTTTGTTATGGCAAAAGAGTGTTTGGGCTTAATTCCGTATCTAAAAAATAATATAATGATTGCATACCCTGTCGGAATAATTACTGCATTAGTATTTCTTGCGATGTTCTTCTATTTTGCCCGTAAAGAAAATAAAGGATAAAGTTTTTACAATTTTTTTATCTCAATAATATTTTTTAATACTCATTTAAGCACAATCTTTTTGCGTTTTAAATGGTTTAAATGTTATTGTTATCCCCAATGCTTTTAAAATTTTTGAAAGAGTATCAAAACGAGGACTAATTTTATTAGAAAAAATACGATACAAATTTTGGCGGTTTAATTTTGTATTTTCGGCAAGTTTTGTTATACCGCCTTTTGCTTCAGCAACTCTTTGTATGGCTCTCATTAAAGATTTAGTATCACCGTCTGCTTGATATTCTTCTAAGGCAGTTTCAAGGTATGCAATTGCTTCACGATTATCTTTAAGGGAAGCATTTATGTAATTATCCCAAGATGTTAATTTTTTATTGTTTGGCATTGTTACCTCCTTTGTAGTCTTGCAAAAATGCTTTTGCTTTTTCTATATCCTTGCTTTGAGTTGACTTATCACCACCTGTAAACAAAATTATTAAAATATTGTTTTCAATAGTGTAATAAATTCTGTATCCTGCACCAAAAAACAATCTTAATTCATACAATTTATTTCCGACAGTCTTTGTATCACCAAAATTGCCATCTATTAGCCGGTCTATTCTAAGTTTAATTCTCCTTTGTATTTTTAAATCTTTTATATTTTCTAACCAATCCAAAAATGGTATTTTACCGTCATCTGTTGTATAAAGTGAAATCTTGTATTGTTGCATATTTCTTATTGTAGCATATATGCGACATTTTTTCAAGTCTTGAAAATAAAAACATAAATTTAAAAAAATATAAAAGCATATTTTAATGTATTGTATATAAATTACTTATAATTTTAATAAAATCTCAACATCAATATTTAAAAAATTAGTATTTCCATACTTTCGATTTGAAGTGCTATTATGTAAATTAAAGATTTTTCACGCAAATATAATACAAGTTTGTATATGATTTGACTTTCAATAAATAAATATATAGAATAGACGTATTATAAGGTACACTTTAGTTTTAAAAAAAGGATAAGTATATGTCATATATGGAATTTCAAATAAATTGTTTATTATATTTACAGCATTTTAGAGATATTACAGGCGGTGTTTTAAATCCGTTATTTTCATTATTAACTGCTTGCGGAGAATTTTTGATACCTTTGTCGGCTGTTTCTTTAGTTTTATGGTGTATTGATAAAAAATCCGGATTTTTTCTTCTTTTAAATACAACTGTTTCTGTGTTATTAAACCATTTATTGAAAAATATAGTTTGTATATACAGACCGTGGATTATAGACAGCAATGTACATCCTTTGGAAAGTGCATTTAAAATGGCTCCGGGATATTCTTTTCCAAGCGGTCATACCGCTATAGCAACAGGTATATGGGGTGGTATTGCAAGAGTTTGGCATAAAAATAAATTGGTTTTATTCTCAATGATTGCTCTTATCTGTCTTGTTGGTTTATCAAGATGTTATTTAGGTGTTCATACACCTCAAGATGTTGTAGTTGCTCTTATTATAGGTGTATTTGTTATTATATTCGGATACAAAGTTTATAATTGGGTTGATAACGGTAAAAACAGAGATTTGTATTTAACTTTAACTGTTATTGTTTTAGGGTTTTTAATTTTACTTTATACTACTTTTAAGGGTTATCCGATTGATTATGTAAATGGAAAAGTTTTGGTAAGTCCTTATGCAGCTAAATTAGGAACTTTTTCTAAATACGGAATTCTTTTTGCTTCATTTTTAGGATGGTTTTTGGAACGCAGATTTATTAAATTTGATGAAAAAAAAGGTACTGTTAAAACAAAAATCATAAGATTTTTAATTGGATTAGTATTTTTAGTACCTTTAATAGCTTGTACATCAGAATATTTTCAAATGATATTTGGTCAACCGATAGGAAAATTCTTATATTATACAGCAATAGGTTTTTATATAACTTGTATTTATCCTTTATTTATAAAATTATGCAAACTATAAAATTGTTATAAATTAGGGTTTATGAATATAATGTTTTATAGTTTAAGTAAAATTATAAGAAATAACTTGTTAATATTTTTTTCTTTAATATTTTTAACAGGGTATTTTAATTCTGCTAATGCTGATTTCTATGCAGATAAAACTGAATATCGTACAGATGTAATAAGTAAAGTTAAGTCATTCAAAGGAAAAACAGACGGAACTTATGATTATGAAACGAGAAAGCTTACAACATATAAAAACGGCTATTTTGTAACATTTCATCAAAATCAACCTGATGAAAGAGGTCATTATAAAAATCATTATGGTTATTACAGTGATGAAGAATATGATAAATTAACAAATGAATTATCAAAAAAATATAATCTTGATATAGTTATCGGAATTTTTGATAATGAACCTGAGATAAGTTTTTGGACTAAGCGAAAGAGTGTTGCTGAAAAAATAGTTAAAAAATATAACCAACATAGTTATTATGATATAAAATTAAATAAAATTATAAAAAATCCTTATTATGATAAAACAAAAAATCCAATGAAAGATAATTGAAAATTATTATTAATCTACCGTTTGAGATTTCTTTGAGTCATCTTTCAGTAAAAATACAATAGGTATAAGAATTACAGTTGCAAGAGCAAAAAATCTGAAAGTTTCTATATATCCCCATAATGTTGATTGCTGTAGAAGTATATTGTAGATTTGCCCTTTTGACATCATCGTTGCTGTTGCAATATCATAATGTTGAGCAAATGCAGATGTAATGACATGCAATTTATCCATATAAACTTTATTAGTTTCAGTTAGTCCGTCAATGAGCATCATTTGATGAACTTGTGCAAATCTTGAAATCATAGTTGTTGCAATAGAAGTACCGATAGCACCTCCTACATTTTTAAGCAAATTTTGTAACCCTGCTGCATTTGTTTGCTGTTCATTTCTTAATGTTGTACAAGATATATTTGTCAAAGGAACCATTGCAAGAACCATACCAAAACCGAATAAAAAGTTAGGTAAAGCTATATTTGTTAAAGCAATCTGCAAATTTATAAACCCGAATACAAAGCTTCCTAAACCAAGCATAAATATTCCTGTAAATATGAAAACTCTTGCACCTAATATTGGTAATACAATTCCAACAAGTAACGAAGCCAATAAACATCCGCAACCTCTTGGAACCATTGAAAGACCGCTTAAATATGAAGTATATCCCATAAGATTTTGTAACATAGATGGTAAAAAGGCAGCAGATGATAACATAAGTGCAACCATAATAACCTGTCCTAATGTTCCAAAGAAATAATTTTTATTTAATAACACAGATAGGTCAATTAAACCATTACCTGTTTTCATTTTTTTTACTTGAATAAATACGAATGCGAAAAATGCAATTACCGATACTGTAAATAATTGACAAATCCATTCAGCATTAAACCAATCTGCATCATTTCCTTTATCCAATACAACTTGTAACGTTATTAACCATAATGCAAGAAAAAAGAAGCCGGAATAATCCATCTTAACTCCCGGTTGTCGTCTGGAATAAGGTGGTTCTTCTATATAAAGTACAGATAAATAATATGTTAAAATTCCGATAGGAATATTAATAAAATAAATATAGTGCCAAGACCAATTTTCAGTAATCCAACCGCCCAAAACAGGACCTGCAATTGGAGCAAGTACAATACCTAAACCAAATACTGCCATTGCCGCAGGCAGTTTTTCTTTTGGAAATATTTCAAATATTAATGCTTGTCCTATAGGCATTATTCCGCCTCCGCCAATACCTTGAAGTATTCTTGAAAAAATTATCATAGGCATTGATGTCGATAAACCGCAAAGTAATGAGGCAACTGTGAAAATGACAATACTTATTAAAAAGAATTGTTTTCTGCCAAATAATTTGCAGAAAAAATCAACTGCAGGTATCATAATTCCACTAGAAACAAGGTAACAGGTTACAATCCATGTGGATTCCTGTCTGCTGACGGAAAAAGAACCGGCCATATATGGTAATGAAACATTAGAAATTGTTTCATCAATGATATACATAAAAATAGCTGCCATAATCGGAATCATTGTAATCCACGGATTTATCTTAAATTCCCATTTCTCTTGCTGTGCAATGCTTTCTGTCATATCCCTTCTCCACCAAAATATATTTTATTATAAAAATATAAATGTTACAAGTAATATTTGTTTCATTTGTAACAAAATATTTTAGGAAAAGATTAATATTTTATTCTATGTTTGTAATATAATAAGTATATGAATTTAGATGCAGCAATTGATGGTTTTTTATCTCCTATTGCGGATAAAATTTCTTCAATTATATTTTATTCAATAAATATTAAAGGAGTAGAAGTACAGTTATTGGTAGTACTATTGATGTGTGCTGCATTTTACTTTACTTTAAGAACTCGTTTTATCGGTTTTTGGGGTATTAAGCATGCAATTAAATTAATAACAAACAATTATGAACACAAGGATTTAATAAAACGTAAGAAAAAGGGAGAAGTTTCGTCATTTCAAGCATTGAGTGCAACAATATCTGCATCAGCCGGTATAGGTAATGTTGCAGGTTCTGCCGCTGCTGTATCTCTTGGAGGGCCTGGTGTTATCTTTTGGATGATAATTGCAGGACTTTTTTCAATGGCATTAAAATTTGCTGAAGTTTTGCTCGGTATAAAATTCAGGAAAGTAAATGATGACGGTACGATTTCGGGCGGGCCAATGTATTATATTTTAGGTGGATTGAGAGGTAAGTTTTTATCTAAAATTGCAATGCCGTTAGCAAAAATTTATGCTCTATGTGCTGTTATTGGTATGATTGGCGGTTGGAATTTGTTTCAAATAAACGCAATGACATCACAAATAACGGAGGTAACAGGCGGAGAGTCAAGTATATTTGCAAATAATAGCTGGATTTTAGGTGTTATAGTTGCAATGATTACTTGGGTAACAATTATTGGTGGTATAAAATCAATAGGTAAATTTACATCAAAAGTTACTCCGACAATGTGTACTTTGTATGTTTCTACTGTTGCAATAATTTGTCTTTGTAATATAACTCATATTCCTCATGTTATAAAATTGATAATAACAGATGCACTACATCCTCAAGCAATGGCAGGCGGGTGCTTTGCTTGTATGTTGTGGGGATTTAGACGTGCAATGTTTGCAAATGAAGCAGGTTTGGGAACTGCTCCTATCGCATTTTCTGCGGTAAAAACTAATAAGCCGGTCGCACAAGCTTTTATTGCTATGTTACAGCCGTTTGTTGATACCTGTATTGTAGGTGTTTCAACGGCTCTTGTTATTGTTGTAACAGGTGCTTATTTGACTGTAGACGGTATAGCAGGTATTGAATTAACATCAAAAGCATTTGGTATGGCTTGGTCATTTTTACCTATATTATTGACAATTATGGCAAGTTTCTTTGTATTATCAACAATGTTATGCGGTTCTTATTACGGATTACAGGGTTGGAAATTTTTATTTGGAGAGGGTGAAGTAAAAACAAAAATATTTCAGGTTATATATTGTGTTTGTATTGTAGCAGGTTCTGCTATGAACTTTCAAAGTATAATAAACTTGTCTGATGCCGTAACTCTGTTTTTGGCTGTTCCTAATTTGTTTGCGGTGTTTTTACTTTCTAATGTTATAATGAAAGAATTGAAACGATATTGCAAAAAATATAATATAGGTTATTTTAGAAAAAAAGAATTAGAAAATGTCGATACAGAATCGGTTGAATAATATAAAAAAGACGTGTGAGAATTGTCAAAACTGTGCATTGTTTGAAAGACGGAATAATGTTGTTTTTTCAAACGGTAAAGATAGTGCAGATATAATGATTGTAGGAGAAGCTCCCGGTAAAAATGAAGATTTGACAGGAGAGCCATTCTGCGGTGTTGCTGGACAGCTGTTTAATGATTATTTGAAAAAATCGGGATTAAACAGGGATGAGTTTTATATAACAAATATTTTAAAATGTCGTCCGACGGATATTGAAAGACCTAATAAAGACCGTGTACCAAAGCAGGAAGAAATAAATAAGTGCATTCATTTTCTTTATGAGCAAATTGAAATTATAAATCCAAAATTAATCGTTCTTGCCGGAGGTACTGCGTTAAAAACTTTGACAGGTAAAAAAAGTATACAAATTTCAAAAGTAAGAGGTCAATTTTTTGATTTAAACATTAATGGTAAAATTTATAAGGCAACAGCGATATTTCATCCGTCATATTTAAGACAGTATGCAACAGAAGTTCAAAAAGAACAAACGTTGAGCGATTTAGGGAATATAAAAAGAATTTATTTTTCGTTGCAAGGATAGCTTTCTTTTAGATATTCTTTTATTTTATCAAGTTTATCCATACAGTCTGAAACTCCTAAGTCATATATTCTTTGCAGTTTATTTGTGTCTTTTTCTATTCTTTTTACTTTAATTAATTTAGAAGGACGGAACACAATAATTTTATTTTCTTGCTCATATTTTTCTATCAAATCCATTGTTGAATTATATTCTTTGTAATAATTTTTTGCCGTTTCAACTAAATTAGGATATTTTCCGTAAAACAGTTTGTATGGAAGGTGCAAATCTTTCTTTCTGTAACCCAGAGGTCTTGTTAAAATAACAATGATTTTTTCAAAATTTGTTTCAAGAACCTTTTTGAACGGTACTGCATCACTCATAGCTCCGTCTAAATACAGGTTACCATTTATTTCAACCGGTTTTGATACAAAAGGCATAGAACCCGAAGCCCTAAAATATTCCATATCTTTTTTAGCATCATCAATTTTTATATATTCCGGTTTTCCTGTTTGTAAATTAGTTACAACGGCATAAAAATCTACAGGGTAATTTTTGTATGTTTCAAAATCAAGTTTATCTAATTCGTAGACAAGTTTTTGAAAACAAAAATCTTTGTTCATAATATTTCCTGTCGTGATAAGAGAATATAAGCCCATATAATTCTTTTCGTTTGCGTATTTTAAATTGTATCTTAAGGCACGTCCTATTTGTCTGGATTTATAATTTAAACCGAATAACGCACCTGCCGATACACCATATACAACATCAGCATTTATGTTGTTTTTCATAAAAATATCAAGTACTCCGGCAGAATACAAGCCCCTCATTGCTCCGCCTTCCAATATCAGTGCCGTTTTATGAGTCATTATACTATTATCCTTATCTTTTTGTGATAAAAAGTGTTTATTGAAAATATAAAAAAATACAAGAAACTTTATTTATTGTTTCTTGTATTTTTTACTTTAAATATATGCTAAACATATTTTTCTATATTTTTTGTAATGGTTGATTTTGGCATAAGTCCAACCATGCGTTCTTGTGCTTTACCGTCTTTAAATATTAAAAGTGTTGGTAAACCGCTTATTGAATAATCTTTCGCAATATTCATGTTTTCGTCAGTATTAACTTTTACAACTTTTAATTTGTCAGAATAGTCCTGAGAAATTTCATCTAAAATAGGGCCTAATTTTCTGCAAGGTCCGCACCAAGTTGCCCAAAAGTCAACTAATACAGGTGCTTCGCTGTTTAATACTTCTGCTTCAAAACTTTTTTCATCTACTTCTAGTGCATTTGACATTTTCAAAATCTCCTTAATATTTACAAGCAAAATTCTACCATATAAATTATTTTTATGCTACTATCTTGTAGTATAGGAAAAAGGTTTAATATATCGGTAATTTTATGGCAAGGAAAAAAGTTGTAGAAATAGTTTTAGATACAGAAACAACAGGACTTGATTATACAAAAGAAAGAATGGTAGAGTTTGCAGGGGTTCGTTTAGAAAACGGAAAAATAAAAGATGAATTTCAAACTCTTATAAATCCGGAGCAGCATATTAGAAAATCTTCAATTGCAATACATGGAATAACACAAGACATGGTTCAGGATGCTCCGACTGAAGCTGAGGTTATGCCAAAAATTTTGGAATTTATTGGAGATTATCCTATTGTAGCTCACAATGCTATTTTTGATTATAATTATCTGAATGAAGCATGCAAAAGAACTACAGGTAATGAATTACAAAACGAAAGAATAGATTCACAGTTTATGTTTAAAGAATTATATCCTGAACTAGAAAGTTGTGGATTAGAAGCTTTAACAAAAAAATTTAATGTGCAATTAACTAATCATCATAGGGCAATGGCAGATGCTATGAGTTTAGCAATTGCATATCCTCAGTTAAAAAAATTGTATTTACAAAAATATGATTGGGAAACAAAACAGCTTGATAATGTAGATTATTTGTTTGAGCGTTTTTTACGTATTCAACAAAGTGTAAATACGTTACAAGCAGAATTGCAGGATTTAAAATCTGTATTTAAACTCTATTTTGAACTTGGCGGAAAACCTATAACGGCTCAAAATGGGGATATGTTGGTATTTCAATCAAAGCAGTCTTTCCATTATGAATTTGATGAAATAAAAGATGTTTTAGACGAAATAGGTGCATTGAGTAAGGCAGTAAAGTTGAATACCGGATTTATTGACAGATTATGTAACGGTTTGAGTTTAGATGAATGCAAAAGGGAAATAATACAATCTGCACGAAAAGAATTAACAGAAAATAGAAATGTACAGGTAATAAAGGCGAGTAAACAGTAATGGCAAATGTGATTTTAAATTTCTTTAAAGAACCACCAATAAAAGAGGAAATTCAAGATAAAGAAAAAATTGATAAAATGTATAAACATTGGACATGGAGAATATTCATTTCAGTGTATTTTGCATATATTGTTGCTCATTTTTGTAGAAAAAATATAGCTGTAGCTTTACCTTTCATCGGACAGGATTTGGGATATACTAATACACAGCTTGGTATATTAGGTTCATCTCTTTATATTACTTATGGTGTCGGTAAATTTTTTAACGGAATATTGGCGGATAGAAGCAATGTAAGAACATTTTTACCGACAGCAATGATACTTTCTGCAATAGCCAATGTATGTTTTGTCCTGAGTGCGGTGTTTATAACTCCGGGTCATGTTTCATTTTTTGGATTGCCGTCTGCTGCAATATTATTATGGATAATGGCATTCTTTTGGGGAGCAAACGGTTGGTTTCAATCAATGATTTTTCCACCTATTGCAAAAGCCCTTTCTTATTGGCTTTGTAAGTCAGAACGTGCAACAAAATGGTCTATATGGTCAACATCTCACCAATTGGGTGTTTTTACCACAGTTATGTTATCGGGTATTTTGATTGGTAAGTTAGGTTGGAGATTGGCATTTGGTATAGAGGCATTACTAGTTACATTAATGGGTTTATTTTTATTCTGGGCATTAAGAGATAAGCCGCAATCATTAGGTTTACCTGATGTTGATGTTTATAAAAACGAACCGGTGGAAGAAAAAAAAGAAGCTGCTATTCAAAAGATGTCTTATTTTGAATTATTCAGAAAATATATCGTTTGCAATAAAATATTATGGTTATTATCAATAGCTTATGCATTTGTTTATGTAATTCGTTTTGGAACAGAGGATTGGTTTGTAAAATATTTAATGGAATATAAAGGGGATACTCTTGCAATTGCAACTGCTAAATTAAGTTCACTTGCAGTTGTAGGTTCTGTTGGTGCAATTGCTGCGGGTTGGTTTTCTGACCGTTCAAAATCAGGAAGCAGAATACCAATAAATATTGTGTTTTTTGTTGGATTAGGTATTAGTTTATTTTTATTCCATATAAATAGAATAGATGCTTTTGATTATATTCTTGCAGCATTGATTGGAGCATTTACTGCAGGGCCTCAATTGTTACTTGGCGGTGTTTGTGCATTAGAAGCAACATCAAAACAGGTTGCTTCAGCAGCGTTGGGCTTTGCAGGTATGTTTGGATATGTAGGTGCGGTATTATCATCTTCAGGAACCGGTTTTATGGTTGATAAATTCGGTTGGAGAGGTGCTGTATGTTTCTGGATTGCATCTGCTATTATTGGTATTATTATGTGTATAATAATTATGGCTTACAGTTCACATCATAAGCCGGATATTATTGAAATCGAAGAAAAAAACGAAGAAAAAGAAACGGCACAATTATAATGGGTAAATTATTTGTTATTTCCGGCTCATCAGGTGTTGGCAAAGGTACTGTTATCAAACGACTTTTGGAAAAAAATCCTGATTTTGAATTATCAATTTCTTGTACGACAAGAAATAAACGTGAAGGTGAGATTGATGGTGTTCATTATCACTTTATGTCTAAACAAAATTTTATGAGTGCAGTTGAAAATGGTGATTTTTTAGAATGGGCTGAGTTTTCAGGAAATTATTACGGTACAAATAGAAAGTTTGTAGAACAGGCATTAAATGAAAATAAAAAAATTATTCTTGAAATTGAAACTCAAGGTGCAATGCAGGTAAAAGAAAAATTCGAAAATGCTGTTTTAATTTTTATACTTCCTCCTAGTTTGGATGAACTTGAAAAACGTCTTAGAGGGCGTGGTACAGAATCTGAAGAAGCCATTCAAAAACGGCTTAATACTGTTAAATCTGAAATGATAAATTCTAAGAAGTTTGATTATACTGTTGTAAATGATGTTGTTGAAGATACTGTTTTAAAAATAGAAGATATTATAACAAATGAACAAATTACAGCTAATTAAACAGATAGAATATTTTGCACCGCTTGAACTTCAAGAAAGCTGGGATAGTTCAGGTACTATTATTGAAACTTTAAATGAAGATATTAACAAAGTTTTAATTGCCCTTACAGTTACTGAAGATGTTTATATGCAGGCAAAAAGACAAAATTGCGATATGATAATTTCTCATCATCCGTTGTTTTTTGTTCCGTTCAAATTTAAAGATATAGATATATATTGTGCCCATACAAATATGGACAGGGCTCAAGGCGGTACAACAGATACTCTTGTTAAAGCTTTGGGGTTTGATGTATCAGGACAGGATGATTTTTTAAGGTTTGTTGATACAGATATTTTAATAAAAGATTTAAATAAAAAGATTAAATTAGTTTCACCTAATGCAAAATTAATAAATAATAATAATATTATTAAGGTAAAAAAGATTGGTTTTTGTGCCGGCTCAGGTATGGAATTTTATGAGTTGGCTGTAAATTCAGGATGTGATTGTTTTGTTACCGGAGATATAAAATATCATCCTGCAATAGATTGTGAAATTGCAGTTTATGATATAGGTCATTTTGAAAGTGAAGTATTAATTAAAAAAGTTTTTTATGAGATAATAAAAAATAATAAAGTTGAGGTAGTTTATGCAAATGAAAAAACACCATTTGAAAATATTTAGCTTAATATCAGTTTTATTGATATTTGTAAGTTGTGTTTATGCATATCAAACACTTGCTTTTGATTTTCCAAAAGGAGCAGGCGGTTGGATTGTAGCATATCATCAGAAAAGAACTAATGAAACTATTGTGCAGTATGTTCCGTCAGGTGAAACCTATACTAATTGGAGTAAAACACTTATTATTCACTCTTACAGAAATGTAAATCAAAGAAGTGCAGTAGGACTTTTAAGAAAAATAACTGCTCAATTGGAAGCTTTAAATTCATATTCTCCTTATCAATTTGAACGAATAACACAATATGATGCAATTGCAACAAGGTGTGTTGTAGGTAATGACAAAATGGCATCACAATGTGATATTTATAGAGCCATGAAATCTTTTGACGGATATATAACAATGCAGTATGTTAATAAAAGTTTAGAGGATTTTAAATCAGATTATATGAATTGGCTTGATGCAATACGAGAAGCGAAACCATATTCTGCAGCTTTTAGAAATGACAGATATTTGAATAAAACAAACTTTGAATTATAATAATATTCAGGATATAGGGGTTATTAAAGTTTATGAAAAAAATATTAATTACTGCGATTGTTTTACTTTTATCATTTGGACAAGTGTATGCTCAATCTTTTTATGATACACTTAGCCCTGCTAAAAAGAATAATTTTCACAAATATTTAAAGAATTATTTAATAAACTTTACAGGTTTAAAATCAAGTGATTTAAAAGTTTTTAATAAAGATTATTATAATGAATATTTTGAAAATGATGCTATGACATTTGTTTTGGCAGCTATAAATAATGAAATTGATATAATGCGTTCTATGCTTTCTAAAAATAAACAATATGTAAATATAAAAAATTTTGATGGTACATCTTTGTTAAATATAGCAGTTATTTCAAAAGCATATCTTTCTGTCGAATTTTTAATTAATAATGGAGCAAATGTAAATGTTGCGGATGAGGATAGTTATACACCACTTATTCTTGCCGCATCACTCGGAGATGTAAAAATGGCAAAGATACTTATATCTAAAGGTGCAAATATTAATTATGTAAATATTGGCGGAGAAACAGCTTTGGACAGGGCAATAATTAATAACGGCAAAGATTCTGAAATTGCAAAATACTTAAGAAGTCAAGGTGCAAAAGCTTTAACGCAATAGTTTATGGCTTAAAAAAGGTTTATGGTTGAAAACGTACAAAAAAATTATTTTGACTATGCAAAAGAACTAATAAAGCTTGCATTACCTATTATTATGGGACATATTGGCTTTACGTTTATTATGGCAGGAGATGTTCTTGTTGCAGGCAGATATTCAACGGATGTACTTGCTGCTGTTAGTATCTCCGGCTCTGTTACAAGTTTGGTCTATATGTTTGGATTGGGATTAATTATTAGTGTTTCTCCCGTACTATCTAATAGATTGGGTGCAGGTAAATCTGCAAAAAATTTTTTCTACCCTACATTAAAAATTGCAATGATAGTTTCTTTTATAACAATGTTATTAACTTGGGCTTGTATACCTTTAATGGAAAATTTGGGGTTTGAAGATAAACTTTTACCGTATATAAGAATTTATACTTTTATTTTTGGATTTTCTGCTATGGGCGGGTATTTGTATGCCGCCTTAAAAGAGTTTTTGCAAGCTTATGAAATAGTATTTTTCCCAAATTTTATAGCTATTATTGGTATATTTTTGAATATCCTGCTAAATGTATTTTTAGTATTCGGTTGTAATTTAGGAATTTCAGGACTTGCAATTGCGAGTGTCTTAGTAAGGTCTTTTATGGGACTTACATTATTGATATATTGTTTAAAAAATTTTAAATTAAAAAATATAAAACTACCTATTAAATATCTAAAAGTTTTAGTAAATGTAGGTATTCCTATCTCTATTGCGGTTACTCTTGAAATGCTTACATTTAATTCTATGGCTGTAATTATGGGTAGAGTTGACGGCATTTATGCTGCTGCACAGAATATATTAAATGTTATAACTTCAACATCCTTTATGATACCTTTATCTATATCTAATGCAATTGCTGTAAAAGTCGGCTATGCAAACGGAGCAAGAAATTTAGTAAATATAAAAAAATACGGTATATCCGGAGTGGTTATTTCTGTAGGATTTATGGCTGTATGCGGTATTTTATTTGCGGTATTTCCGTCTTTTTGGGCAGAAATATTTACTATAGACAAGGATTTAATAAATATTATTGTCCCGATAATGTTTATAATTGGCTGTTTTGAGTGTTTTGACGGTTATCAGGCATCAATGGGTGGTATATTAAAGGGGCTTAAAAGAACTCAAATGGTTTCTACTGCAAATTTAATAGGTTATATTTGTATAGGTATAACATTGGGATGTATTTTTGCATTTAAGTTCAAAATGAATTTATATGGTTTTTGGCTTGGAATTGCTATTTCATCTGTTTGTGTAGGTTTTATTTTAACCGTTGAACTTTTAAGAATTTATAATGTGTTGAAAAAGGAATTTTAAATTTTCTAATTTAGTCCTGAAATGGTAAATCCATCACCTAATACTTCTTTTGCCTCTTTTAATAAATCAGTTATATCTATTTCTAATCCCTCTGCTATTTTCCATAAACTTGAAATTTTTATATCATTAACAAGACCATTCTCAATTAATCTCCAAGTTTCTTTATGAATGGAACATTCCGCAGAAATTTTATATATTGTTTTATTTTGCTCTAATCTGTGTTTTTTAATTATTTCACCAATCACTTTAACAAGTTTGATAGTAGCATTTTTATTGTTATCTTGCATAAATAAATTTTAGTGCTAAATTTGTTTTTATAGACAAATGCAATTGTCTATAAGGTATAAGCCCATATTTGACATATCCTGACTTTATAATGCGAATATGATTAAAAATTTCTTTGTATTTATAATAACTTTAATATATTTTGTTTCAGGTGTTTATGCCTTTGAGTACGGCTATGCTCCAAATGGTTATAAGTATGTGAAACATAAGCAACGTGAATCTTCATATCAGCATGCATGGTGTTCTGCTCATAACGGTATTGAGGAATTTGAAAATAAAGACAGAACGAGAGTTGATTGTTTAACGAAATATCACGCAGTAGAATTTGACTTTGCAAATAAATGGGCAGAAAGTATCGGACAAGCATTACACTACCAACTTATGACAGGTAAAAAAGCAAAGGTAGTTTTGATTCTTGAAGATCCGAAAAAGGAAATGGTTTATTATTACAGAGTTAAAAAACTTGGCAAGATACACGGTTTTGATGTCGAATATGTAACTATGGATATATTAAATAACAATAGCAATAAGTATGGTCGCTAATTAAAGTATGATTAAAATATAAAAATTTACAATATATTTTTTCCGTTTTTGTACATAGCAGAACGTGCTTTTGAGATTTCTTCAACTTTTTCTTTATAATCTGTTTTTAACAATTCACCTATTGAAGAATACATTTTTAAAACAGCATCTTGAATATTTTCGTGATTAAAATTTATCATATCTTCTGCCATTACGGAATTGGTTATTGCAAGACGTGTCATATCCCTAAAACCGCTGGAAGCCAATCTCATTGCTAATACATTATCTCTTGAGGCATTAAATATAGCTTGTGAAACTACCATTGGCATGTGTGAAATTAATGCAACCGCCTCATCATGTTCTTCCGCTGTTGCGTATATAATCTCTGCATTCATATCCGTTATGATTTTTTGTAAGCTTTCAGGACATTCCTCTTTACATATTACCCATTTTGCACCTTCAAAGAGTTCTTTAAAAGAATTTTCAAAGCCGGTTTTTTCTGTTCCTGCCATTGGATGTGTGGGTATAAAATTATATTTGTATTGTTTTTTACATACAAAAGATTTTAGCGAAGAAACATCTGCTACTATTGTTTTTTCAGAAACTATATCTTCGATTTTATCTAATATTTCCAAAACTTTATTCATAGGTGAAGCTACAAATACGATATTACATTCTTTTAAAATATTATAATCATTAGTAATATCAGGATATAAGCCGTTTTGAGAGTCAGATATTCCAACAACATCATAATTTTTACTTTTTAATGATTTATAAATTGAACCGCCAATAAGTCCTAAGCCAACTATACCTATTTTCATATTAAATCCTTATGATGAAATTGTTTTTCACCTGTTACATATTCTTTTACAGTTTGTCCGTTTCCTTCAAGTTCGTATTTGTATATGGTTAATCCATCTATACCTACAGGGCCTCTGGCATGAGTTTTATTTGTTGATATGCCGACTTCTGCTCCAAATCCATATCTAAATCCGTCAGCAAATCTGGTTGATACGTTATGATATACTCCTGCTGAATCAACTTGTTTTTTAAAAAGTTCTACATTGTTATTATCATCTGTAATTATACAGTCTGTATGTCCTGAACCGTAGGTGTTTATATGATTTATTGCCTCATTCATATCTTCAACATATTTGTATGCAAGTGTTTTATCTCCATGTTCATAGTCCCATTGTTCAGGTTTATGGTCTAATGTTATTCCGTTTATTTCAAGTGCTTTTAGTAATTTATCAGAATTTTCAAAATCTTTGTGGATAAGCAGTGTTTCTACAGAGTTACATGCTGACGGGTATTGAGTTTTCGAATCTGTAATTATTTTAACTGCCATATCAAAATCAGCAGTTTTATCTAAAAATATATGACATATTCCTGCCTCATGTCCTAATACCGGAATTTGAGTATTCTCTTTTATGAACTTAACAAGTTTGTTTCCGCCTCGTGGGATAATCAAATCAATATATTTTGAACACTTTAGCATTTCATTAACATCATCATGAGTGAATATTTGCACAATTGCATCATCTGGATATTCGTTAAATTGTTTTAATGCAGTTTTTATAACATTAAATATTTCCTTGTTAGTATTCAAAGATTCTTTACCGCCTTTTAATATAACCGCATTACCCGATTTTACGGCAAGTGAAATTATTTGTGCTATTACATCAGGTCTTGCTTCAAAGATTATACCCAAAACTCCTATAGGGCAAGTTATTTTTTTTAATACTAATCCCTCATCAAGTTCACGTTTTAACAATACTTTGCCGATAATATCTTCAAGTTCTGCAACGTCTTTAATACCTGAAATCATATCACGCATTTTGTTTTCATCAAGTTTAAGACGATTATAAACGGATTGAGAAACTTTATCCTTGTTTTCGTTTAAATCTTTTTCGTTTGCCTTAAAAATTATTTCTGAATTTTTTTGCAATGCTTCTGCAATAGTATACAAAATATTTTTTTTTATATCGGATGATAAACTTGCAGTTTTTATGGATGCAGATTTAACTCTTTTTGCAATTTCTTCAAATCTCATTTAATAAATTCCTTAAAGTATTGTTATATTATCCCTTGTTATAACAGCATCATAATTTTTGTAGCCAAGAATTTGTAAAATATCATCAGAATGTCTGCCCATAATCTTTTTACAATCATCAGAGCTGTAATTTGATATGCCTCTTGCAAATTCTTTATCTTCTTCATCTAAAATTGATACAACATCACCCTTTTTAAATTCGTGTATAATTGTTGTTATACCAATAGGTAAAAGACTTGATGTTTCTTCTGCTAATGCTTTTTTAGCTCCGTTATTAATTTTTATTTTACCAATTATATTTGTTGCATAACAAATCCAACATTTCTTACCGGTTAATTTATCATCGGCAGGTAAAAATATTGTACCCAGCTCCTTACCTGTAAAGACCTCTTTTATTACATTTGGTAATTTGCCATTTGCAATAATCATTCGTCCACCAAAACGTGTAACAACTTTTGCGGCTTCCAATTTTGTTTTCATTCCGCCTCTGCCGCCTGCTGATACTCCGTTTGCAAGGTTCATTATTTCCTCTGTTACATCATTTACAACAGGTATAATTTTTGCATTTGGATTATCTTTTGGGTTGCAGTCATATAATCCGTTTACATCCGATAAAATAAGTAATAAGTCCGCATCCATTTCACTTGCAACAAGTGCGGATAATTTGTCATTGTCTGCAAATGATACTAAAGCATCCGTGTATAATGTTTCAAGTTCAAATGTTGAAACAGTATCATTTTGATTAATAATTGGCACTACTCCTAATTCTAAAAGACGATTTAATGTATTCCTTAAATTTAAATATCTCTTTCTGTTTGCAAAATCATCTTCTGTCAGTAATACTTGTGCAATTGTAATTCCATAAGAATCAAATCCGTTTTCATATATAGACATCAATTTTGATTGTCCAATAGCGGCACATGCTTGTTTCAAAACTATATCATCAGATTTTTCAACATTAATTTTTTTTCTTCCAAAACCTACTGCACCTGATGTTATTATAAGAACTTCTTTACCGGATTTAACAAGGGTTGAAATATCTTCTATATAAGAATATAAACGAGGAAGTGATGCTTCGCCCGATTCGTTTCTTAAAACATTTGTACCGAGTTTTATAACTATTCTTTTTGCTTTTGAAAAATCTCTTATGTCCATAGTAAATTATATATTAAATTTGGTTATTTCTTCAAAATATTTATTTAATGCTTTATATCCGTTATTCATTTCTGACAATTTGGTATAAGTGCTTGCTGTAATGTTTTTGAGCTCTTTTGCTCTAATAAGCATTATCATATCTGCATCTTTTTTTAGATTTAAGTCATTACCGTTAGAACTGTTTTTTAAAAATTCAATTTCTTTAGTCATTCTATTTGCAGATGTCATTTCTAAGGACTGCATATTATAGTGTTGCAAAAGTGCATATTCAGTATTAGATACAGCAGCTTTTACAGCATGAAATTTATACATTCTTTTTATAACTACGTAATTGTCAGCTATTCGCTTATGTGAATAAGGAACATTATTTTTTGCAAGTACAACGGCTCGTAAAAGTGCCGCTCCGGTATCTTCATCAAAATTTATCACTTTATTTTCATTCATTATATTGTCCAACATAATATCTTTCCTTTGTTATATAATAGCTCACTAAACATAATTTGTCATTTGATTATTTATTATTGTAAAGAAAAGATTTTATAATAATTATCAGTTTTAAGATTTATTAATAATTTTCTTTTTAAATGTTAATGGATTACTATATTTATATAGTTAGTAATTTTAAAAAGGAGATTTTTATGAATATTAAAAACGGAACATTTTTGATTATATTATCAGCATTGTTAATTATGCCTGCGTTTGCTGACGGAAGTGCTTTTACACCGCTTAATTTTGATGATACGGCATATTCTGTTCCATCAACACAAAAAGCTACATCAACACCTGCTACATCTGCAAAACCGGCTGTTTCAGTATCAAATTCTTCTGTAAACAATTCTTCTACTGTTAATACTTCAACTGCTGCAACCAGAACTGTTGGTAATAGTGATTTACAATCTGCTATATCAAAGATAGATGCAGCTTTAGAAGATATTAATGCTGACCAAAATGTTGTTAAATCTAAATATGCTGATGTTGATAATCAATATAAATTTATAAAAAATGAACGTTCCAGCTTAAAATCTCAAATTCGTCAAAATAATAAACGTATAAGAGATTTAAACAATGCAAAAAAACGTCTTGGAAAAAGTGTTTTATAATTTATTAAACAAAAGTAAATAATACATATAAAAGCGGTTTCAGATTGAATATCTGAAACCGCTTTTATTATAATTTGTTTAAAGATTATGCAGCTTTTGATGAGCTGTTTATTTCATTTATAAGGTAATCAGCAACCCAAGTGAATTCATGGTTTTTACTTGCAGCTTCTTTTAAAAATCCAACTGAATCACTGCCTATTCTAATTAAAGACATTGCAACGACACCTCTTTTTAAACCTTTTGAACATTGTAATTGTTCAATCAAAACAGGAACGGCACTTGTTCCTAATTTTACAATTTCATTTTCCAATTCATTTTTATTAGAATTATCCGCATTGTCCAACTGTTTTAAAATGTCATCTATTTGCATTGTTTTCTCCAATATTTTTTCTTACATTATTATTATATCCATTTTTTTTTTAATTTAAGAAATCCTTACATAATCTTTATATCTTTATAAAAATTATAAAGAAACTTCATTCTTGATTTTTAATTTGAAACTGTGATAAACTCTTGTTATACAATAAATTGAGATTAAAAAATGACAATAAAACTTATCACAACAGATATTGACGGAACTATATTAAAATATGACGGAACATTTAATCAACCGGTTTATGATTGTATTCAAAAACTTGAACATAATGGTGTAAAAGTAATTTTAATAACAGGCAGAATGCATAAATCCGCTAAAAAAATAGCTGATATGTTTAATTTGCAAAACCCTATAGTGTCTTTTCAAGGGGCTTTAATAAAAGATAATTCTAAGGAAGAAAAAACACTTTATGCAAGATATATTCCGATAGATACTACTAAAAATATCTTAAAATGGAGTAAATCTCAAAAAATTGATGTAAATTTGTATATGGATGATGAGCTTTATTCTGAAAATGAAAACGGAAGTATAAAACAGTATACTAAAGCTCAAAAGATACCTTATTTTATTAAAGATTTTGAAAGTTTGAAAATAGAAAATGTAAATAAAGTTTTGCTTATTGATTATGAAGATGCAGAACATGTAACTGAGATTAAAAATCAATTAACAAAAGATTATCCTGAACTTTATATTGTAAAATCAACGGAATATTTTTGCGAAGTATGTCATCCTGAAGCTACAAAGGGTGATGGAGTAAGATTTTTACAACAATATTACGGTATAACAAAAGAAGAAACCCTTGCAATAGGTGATCATGATAATGATATAGAACTTTTGCAGGCGGCAGGAGTAAAAGTTGCAATGGGAAATGGTTCTGACGATTTAAAAAATGTTGCGGATTTCGTTACTGATACAGTTGATAATGATGGATTTGTAAAAGCCGTTGAAAAATATGTATTGAATGCAGGTGCAAATGTATAGAATTGGCTTAGGTTATGACATACATCGGCTTGAGGAAAACAGAAAGTTAATTCTTGGTGGAATTGATATACCATTTGAAAAGGGCTTGTACGGACATTCTGATGCTGATGTTTTAATTCATTCAATTATTGATGCTATGCTCGGTGCTTTGGCTCTTGGTGATATAGGTACTCATTTTCCTGATACAGATGAAAAATATAAAGACATATCAAGTATAATATTGTTGAAAGAAGTTGATAAGCTGATACAGGAAAAAAATTATAAAATAAATAATATTGATTGTAATATTATTGCTCAAAAACCAAAATTAAAACCTTATGTAAATTCAATCAGAAAAAGTTTGGCAGATGCGTTAAATATCAATATAGATTTGATTTCAATAAAGGCAAAGACAAATGAAAAAATGGATTCTGTAGGAGAATTAAAATCAATAGAGGCACATTCAGTTGTAATGCTTATAAAGGGAGAATAAAATGAAATTTTTACATGCAATGATAAGGGTAAAAGATTTACAAAGGGCTTTAGATTTTTACGAAAAATTGTTAAACATGACTTTGGTTAAGAAAAAACGTCTGGATGATTGTGAATTATATTATTTAGAAGATGAAGAACATACGGCTCAGATTGAGTTAACTTACAATGATGAAACTCCGCAAAACGGATATGAAAATGGTAATGCATTCGGACATTTTGCGTTTTCTGTTGAGTCATTGGATGATTTTAGCGAAAAACTCAAATCACTTGGATATGAATATTTATATGAGCCATTTACAATTTTTACAGGAACAAAAATTGCATTTGTAAAAGATGCTGACGGTAATGAAATAGAATTGATAGAAAAACACCATGATTAAAAATATAAAAGAGTATATAAAAAAATCTTCAGACACTAAAATTAAAATATATGAAGATAAAAACATTTTAGAACAAATCGGTAAAGCATGTGAAAATATTATACATGCTCTACAAAGTGGAAATAAAATATTACTAGCCGGTAATGGCGGTTCTGCAAGTGATAGCAATCATATTGCAGGTGAATTTGTATCAGGTCTTTACAAAGCCAGAAAAGCTTTGAATGCTCTTTCTTTGACATCAAATAATTCAATTATAACGGCTATATCAAATGATTATGGGTATGATAAGGTATTTTCAAGACAAATTGAAGCAATAGGAAATAAAGGTGATGTGTTGATTGCTCTTACAACATCCGGTAATTCAAAAAACATTGTTGAGGCACTAAAGACTGCACAAAACTTGTCTGTTTTAACTATATGTATGACAGGTATTAACAATTGTGAAGCAGATAAATATGCCAATATTTTAATAAAAGTTCCATCTGATGATACCCCTATAATACAGGAATCACAAATGACTATCGGACATTTGATATGCAAAATAATTGAAGAAAATATTTAGTTTATTTAAGATTATGTTAAGAAAAATTAATATTTAAGCTCAAACATGCAATTTTTGATTTAAAAAATACTTTATATAAGTGTAGAGATTAGAGATTAAATAGAGGAGATTTTAAATGAACGGTTTATCAGGTATTGGATCATCAAGTGCAGTTTTCGGAATAGATGATAAAAAGGTTGAAAAACAAAAAGAACAACAACCACAAGTAGCATTTGGCAATTCTATATTTGAAGGATACTTTAATAATTCAAATAACGGAAGTACAACTGCAGCATTCAATGCGTAGTTAATTATACAAAAAATTTAATAGTTAAATTTAAAAAAGGTCTGTGTTTAAAACAGACCTTTTTTATTATATATTAAATGCTTCTTTTATAGATTTTTCATACGGAGGTCTAAGAATACCTTTTTCCGTTATAATTCCTGCTATTAATTCATTAGGAGTAACGTCAAATCCCGGATTAATTACTTTTGCTTTATCTGAGCAAACAATTTTACCGTTTATATGTGTAACTTCTTCGTGAGAACGTTCTTCAATAGGAATTTCATCACCTGATTTTATATTTATATCAATTGTTGATAAAGGTGCAGCTATGTAGAACGGAACATTATGGTATTTTGCTGAAATTGCAACGGTATATGTTCCTATTTTATTTGCGGAATCTCCGTTTAATGCAATTCTGTCTGCACCTGTACAAACTAAATCAATCATACCTTTTTTCATAAAATATGAGCACATGCCATCTGTAATAAGTGTTACAGGTATTCCATCCATTGCAAGTTCAAATGTTGTAAGCCGTGCTCCTTGTTGACGTGGTCTTGTTTCATCAGCAAATACTTGAACAGTATTATCTTTTGCATAGGCAGAACGAACAACACCTAAGGCGGTTCCGTAACCTACGGTTGCTAAAGCACCTGCATTGCAGTGGGTAAGTATAGTTGCACCTTTTGGTACTACTTCTGCACCATAATCTCCTATTTTTTTATTTATTTCAATATCTTCGTTTTCAAGTTTTACTGCATTAGTTGTTAAATCATTAATAATAGTTTGTATATCTGATTTTGAATTTTTAATAATATCTTTTTGTTGTTCTACTGCCCATTTTAGGTTTACTGCTGTAGGTCGGGAAGAAATTAAATAGTCGGATTTTTCAATTAATTTTTTCTTAAATTCTTCTAAAGATAAGTTCTGTTTTTCAAATTCTAAAGCATATAAAACAACACCGTGAGCGCCGGCTATTCCTATTGCCGGTGCGCCTCTTACAATCATGTCTTTTATTGCAACAAACATATCATCACCTGTTTTTATATCAACATATTTAAATTCGTATGGGATAATTGTTTGGTCAATCATTCTTGAAGAATCACCATTCCATTTGATAGTTCTTATTTTAGATTCAAATGCCATTTTTCATTTACCTTTCTTTTTTATTTTATTTTATTTCAAAATTAACACTTTCATTTTCTTCTTTTTTAAAGCCCGTTAAAATTTCATATACGTAGGATGTAGCAAGACCTGCAAATGCATTCATCAATGCACTTATTAATGCAGCGAAAAAAACAAGCATTAACAAAACCAATATTCCACCAAAACTATTAAAGAAATATTTTAGGAAAAAGTGTGATTGTAAAATAGGAAGCGGAATTATACCTAAAAGTAAATCAATAGGTATATATACAACAGAAGCCGCAACAAAAGAGACAAAGCCCACGATAGAACCCAATATAGCTCCTTCTCGTAAATCAAATATACCTATCAAGTTTTCACGTTTCATATAAACAAGGACGAATGCTGCAACACATAAAAACAATATTGTTAGTGTAAAAATATTTACATAGGGTATTAATGACAAAGCACCTAATGCTCCGCCTGCTATTGCACTAAGAATTGCTATCTGTTTTAAAATAATTTCATTCATTTTCTTACCTCTAATTTATATTGCTGTCATATTGACCGTACAATTTCTTGTATGGCAAATTGCTATTGCCATTGAATCTATTGTGTCATCAAGAGAAGGCAAATCATCCTTTTTTAAGGTTAGTTTTACCATTCTTTCTACATCTTTTTTATCAGCTCTGCCAAAACCTGTCAATACCTGTTTAACTTCTATAGGAGTATATTCAAATGTTTTTATATGATATTTTTCAAGAGCCGTTAAAATTACACCTCTTGCTTCTGCAACAGGTATAATTGTTGTTCTGTTTCTAAAGAAAAACAATTTTTCAACTGAAGCTATATCCGGTTTATAAATTTCAATGATTTTAGATAAATCATTAAAGATTTCATATAATCTTGCAGCGTTAGAAAGAGTTTTTTGTGTTTGAATTGAACCGGATGTAATAAGTTCAAAATTTTCTCCGTCAAAATCAAGAACACTATAACCTACTATTGCCATTCCAGGATCTATGCCTAATATTTTCATAATCTTATTATAACAGTGTTATTTATAAAAGCAAAGAATTAACATAAACTTTATTTTTGCACATTGATTAATAATACCGTACCAGCGTATAAAAATTATACTTTAAGCGGATTATTTTACAAAATATAGGGATTAAAATTTTATTGTGAGGGATAGAATTTATGAAAAATACTGATTATAAAAATACAAAAAGTCATATTGAAATGAAGAATATAAATAAAGGTATTGTAAATTGGCTAGAAGATATAGTAGAAGAAAACAATTGCAGAATAGATAAAAAAGAATGGAAAAGCAAATATAACAGTTATGTTGTTTATGATTATGAACCGTTTTGTTCTGATGGTTTTGAAATAAATATGCAAATAAGTTCTTATATCCCTGCATACTTAGATTTCATAAAATATTTATATGATGAAAAAATGAATACCTTAGAATTCTTGCAAAACTGTATGGAAAAAACATCATTTAGTAAAAAGAATTAATTATTCCTTGCCATATATTCTCGCATAATTCCAATAAGCTTTATAAACTTTTTTTAAATAATTTTGTGTTTCCGGAAATGGAACTTGTTCCAAAAATTCATCTTTATCATAATATCCATGTTTGTTTATCCATAAATTAACCATTCCATATCCGCCATTGTAGGATAGAATAGACAAAAATTCATCCCCATCATTCATTTTCTTTAATTTAGAAAAATACATACTTCCGATTTGTATGTTATTTTTAGGTACATACAAGTAATCAGGAGTATTCAGTACAATTCCGTAAGATTTTTTAATTTCATTGGCTGTCTGCGGCATTAACTGCATAAGACCTCTTGCCCCAACAGAGCTTTTGGCTTTTGCATCAAAATGGCTTTCTTCTTTTATGATAGATAATAATATTAAAGGATTATTATCTAAAGAGTAAAATTGTACTAAATCATAGTAATGTATCGGATATACAAGACGCCATCTGAAATCAGTTTTAGGCGGTTTTTTTGCAAGCTTTTCCATTGCATCACGAGCAAGAACTACGGATTTATTATAGTTTCCTTTTTCGTATTCAAGCCAGCTTTGTACAAATTTATCATTTTTACATAATTCGTTAACTAATCCGTAATCTTTTAGTAATGCTAATTTTATTACCATATCACCATTTTTTGAATGTTCATAAGGAAATACTACCGGCTTATTCAACAAATCTGTAGCAATTACAGAATTTTGAATTCTGTACATATTTACATAAGCCCTATATGCATAATAAGAGTCAGGGTAATCATTTAACACTTTTTTATAGTATTCTCTTGATGCTTCATAATTTTTTAAATCTTCTTCAACTTTTCCCATCCAAAATAAAACAAACGGTGTGGAATTTACATTATGAAATTTTGATAAATGTTCTTTCCCTAATTTCATTGCTGTTTGGTATCTTTTATATTTTATATTGGAAAATATTATATTTGATAATGCATCAGCCGCAAATTGTCCGTTAGGAAAATTATTATACAATTGATAATAACATGTATCTTTTAAGTCAGCTTGAGTATTCATGCAAGTTAAATATTTTAAGTAATCTTCTCCCGTTCTACCCATTGAAATACTGCTTAAATAAGCTAAAGCCGAACTTTTGTTTCCTGATGATACATTTAAATATAAATCAATGGCTTTATAAACATCTTTTTTATCAACATAAGATGAATATTTAGCAATACCGTTTTCAGTTATTTCTTTCATTTTCTTATAATTTTTTAGTTCATAATAATTTTTTGCAATATCAGTCCAGCTGAAAGCCATATTTGTACGGTCAAAATATTTAGCTGCAAGTTTTGATTCTCCAAGTTGATAGTACGAACGTGCTATAATAAGATTATCGTCTGCAGATAATTTATTTTGTCCTAAATCTATAATCTTGTTAATTGAATAAACGGCAAATCTTCCGGCAGGTGCATCTTTTAAATAATCCTTAAAATAATCTTCAGCTTTTTGCATTTCTATTGCAAGTTTTGTAGGATTTGTAATGCCTTCAAGCTGAGTAATTTGAATTAAGCCGAGATAGTATTTTGATGCAATTGCATACTCACTTTTAGGATATTTTTTTATTATATTTTGAAACTGTTTTTTTGCTTTTTTAGGTGATGTTCTATATACATTTTGTGCCAGCAAATATTTTATTCTTATTGATATAGTGAAATCAGGATATTTTCTTATAAGTTGTTTATAATGTTTTTGCACAAGCTTATCAGATTGCATTGCATCTGCACATTTTGCCTGTCTATATATAGCTGCCGGTTTTAAAACTGAACGATTGGGAATATTTGCAAATGCTTTATATGCTTTATGAAAATCATCAGCTTTATAGTACTCTAATGCCTCAGCGTATAATTTTATTCCATCTGATTCTGATTTGCTAGTACTCCATACGTTTACAAAAATTAATATTATTATAGAGATAATTATTACTGTTATTAGTATTATTTTTTGTTTTAAACTCATATTTCACACCATTTAACAAGTTTTATTCTACCAAAAAATACTTATTTTTAAAAATAAACGGCTATTTTAACTTAACATTTAAAAATATATAATGTTTAATGTGAATAAATATGTAACCATACCTTTAAAAAAGAATAAACTAAAAAAAGATAACAAAAATCCTGTTATCAAAAGTTATATTTTATCGTCAGAAATAAAGACATTAAAAAAATAATTTTCTAATGTCTTTACTAAATAAGGTATTAAATTTTTAAAACATTATTTTATAGCTTTTTTAGCACGTTTCATTGTTTTATCTTTACCTATAACCATTAAAATTTGAACCATATCCGCACCGCATGTTCTTCCTGTAACTGCAGCTCTGATTGCCCACATAGTTACTTTAGCTTTAACACCTTTTTCTTTGTACATAGTGCGGAAATCTTCAAGTTTTTGGTGAAGATTTTCTTCTGTCCATTCCCAATCTTCTGCCATATCAACAAATGTTTTTAATACATCTTGAGCAGTGTCGGTATCAAGAACTTTTGTTTGAGCTTCTTCATCAATTTCTACATCTTCGCCAAAGAAATAAGGTACAGCATCTGTTATATCTGATAAAATAGTTAATGGTTCACGAGTAGCATTTATCATTCTTGTATATTGCTCATCATTCAATTCTGATAAATCATATTTTGTTAAGAATGGCTTTAATCTTTCTTTTAAATCTTCTGTACTAAGTTTTTTAATATATTGGCTGTTCATCCAATTCAATTTGTCATATTCAAATATTGAATTGGAAGCTGAAAGTTCGTGAATATTGAAATCTTTAGCTATTTCATCCACTGTTCTGATTTCAACACCATCAGCAGGAGCCCAGCCAAGTAATGCAACAAAGTTAAGCAATGCATCTGTTAAATAACCTTTTTCAACAAATTCCGAAACGGCTGTTGCACCATGACGTTTTGATAATTTACTTCTATCAGGTGCTAAAATCATACCTAAATGTCCAAATTCAGGAACTTCCGCACCTAATGCTTTATATATTAATATTTGTTTAAATGTGTTTGAAATATGGTCTTCGCCTCTGATAATATGAGATATTTTCATTAACATATCATCAATAACTACAGCAAAATTATATGTAGGTGAACCATTTGATTTCATAATTACAAAATCACCTATTAAGCTTGTATCTTGGTGTAAATCACCTTTTACCATATCTGTAAAATGAATTACAGGGTTATCATAAAAAGCTTCTTGGGCTTTTTTTATTGAAAATCTGATTGCAGGTTTTCTGCCTTCTTTTCTAAATTGTTCTTTTTGTTCATCGGTTAAATTTTCACATCTTTTTGAGTATACGTACGGTTTTTTATTTTTTGTTGCTTCCTCTTTTTCAGCTTCTAATTCTTCCGGAGTACAGAAACATTCGTAAGCAAAACCGTCATCTAACAATTTTTGTACGTATTTAGGATATATATCAAATCTTTCAGATTGAGTATAAGGTCCATATTCACCGCCAACATCAGGACCTTCATCCCAATTTAAGCCAAGTGCCTTTAAGCTGTCAAAAATATTATCAATATATGCTTGACTTGTTCTTTCGGCATCAGTATCTTCAATTCTTAAAATAAATTTTCCGCCTGTTTTTTTAGCATATAAAAAATTAAATAAGGCGGTTCTCGCCGTACCTACGTGCAAATTTCCGCTGGGTGATGGTGCTATTCTTACTCTTACATCTGACATATTTTACCTCTTTTCATTATTATGATTTTTTTGAATTTTTTTCGTGTTGACTAATTCTTTGCATTAATTCTCTGTAGTTTTTAAAAAATTTTATAGCCATACCTTTTGAAGAATGCGGAACAGAATAAGAATACTGTTCTCCTGTTGAATTATCTAGCATTTCAATATTCAACGGCTTTTTATTGTTCAATACATCTGCATACATCAGTATTGGTTTTAAGTTGTATTGAAAACTCATATTGGTTACTTCTGTAGAGAATACAACATCATTACAAAATAAGTCGTTTGATATGACAAATAAAAAACCTTTTAAATGTATAAATCTTAATTTGTTTGGATCTCCATAAGCTGATGTTCTGGGAAAAGCACAAAAATAACACATATTTGCTGTTAAAATCGAGAATACAACAAATATTACAATTAATGCTGTAAGTATCGTTATTATTATTATGCTTAACATTATATAATAATTATATATTGTAAATTTAAAAAGTGAAGTATTGCTGAAATTTTAGTATATAATTATTGGTATGAATTTTATAAAAGATAAAAAATATTTATTTCTGTTTCTTTTATTTGGAATATGTATATTTGCATATCCAATGTTCTCCAGCGGATTTCAAAAAATACCCGGAGATTTTGGTGATACAAGATTTGTATGCTACAATTTAGAACATTATTTTTTGTTTTTAAATCGTGTAGAACCGCATACTTTCTTTTGGGATATGGGTATTTTTTATCCTATGGCAAATAATGCTGCTTTTTCTGATATGCATATCGGATTGGCATTAATTTATATACCTGTACGTTTTTTTATACATAATCAGTTTACCGTTTTTCAAATAACATTTTTATTTGCGTGTATATTAAATTTTCTATCTTTTTATTTCTTACTTAATAAATGCTTTAAGTATAATGATTTATCAAGTTCTATTGGGGGCTTTATATTTGCTTTTTCTGTAACTCGATATGCTCAGGCAGTTCATTTACAGCTTATGGGGCAGTTTCCGATGATATTCGGATTATATTTTTTATGTAAAATGTTTACTTCGGAAAAAATGAAAGATAAGTATATAAATGCTGTATTATCTGCAATATTATTTGCTTTGCAGTTCTGGACAGCATTTTATTTTTCATATTTTCTTTTATTAATATTATCAATATCTTTATTGTTAATACTATGTTTTAAAAATTACAGACAAAATTTTTTCAATATAATGCGTGAAAATATATTTTTAATTATACTTTTTTTTGTAATATCATTACTTTTATCATTACCATTAGCTTTAAAATATCATATTGCTATTCCGGTTGTTAATAGAAATTTTAATTATATTATTTCAATTGCATTTATGCCAAGTTTTAATAATTGGTTTGAAAACCCAAGTTTTTTAGATAATTTTATTTTTCCATTTACTAAAAATAGTAATTTAGAAATGTCGTTAGGTTGCGGTATTTTGACTATGTTATGCGGTTTTACTGGTATATTTTTATACAAAAGGTATAGAAAATTAATATTTATATTAATTACATTTTTACTTTTAATATTTTCTGTTTTTCCTATTTTTACTTTGTGTTATAAATTAATTCCTGCATTTAGTTCAATAAGAGCAAGCGGGAGGGTATCATTAATGATTTTGCTCTTTATATCTTTGGGAATAGCAGAATTTATAAAAAATATAAGTCATAGAAAATATATTTTAATTTTTGTTCTTATGTTAATTTTTATAGAACAGATACCTAATGTTAATTTTTGTATGTTTACTAAAATCCAAAATAACCAAAGAATAGAACAGTATCATTTAAATTCAAATTGTAAAATTTTACTTTTAGATTATACCAAAAAATCGAATGGCAAATTTGATATGAATTATGAAACGGATGCTATGTGGCTTGCTTTAAAATACCGATTAAAAACATTTAACGGATATTCCGGTTATATACCTCAAAGACCGTTTATTCCGGCTGAGGGTATATGCTATGTTAAAGCAAAGTAAGTAAATATAATTAAACCGTAAAATCGATATTATTTTTTTGCAGGTATTATTGCAAGTATTGCAGGTATGATTAATAAATTAAGCAATATCATAACCATAGGATAAATAAAATATTCTAATATCATTATAGGTATAGTTAATAATATTGATAATGTTATAGATACAGGTAAGTTTTTACAAATACTAAGGATACGTCTTTTGTAATTAAATATTATCGATAATTCAAGAAGTATTAGTAATAATCCTAATATTATTACAATTATTTTGCTGTATATGTTTGGGTTTATAGAAGTAAGTACGTATACTGATATCAAATTTACGATTATAAATGTGAGTCTTAAAATAACATAATTAATTAAAAACGGTAATCTTAAAATTTCACCTTTATAAGTAAAAATATCTTTAATTGCTTTCAACATTCTTATTATCCTCTTGTTTTTTAGTTTTATATGTAGATAATTATATTATGAATGATAAAAAAATAAAAATAACAAAAATGAATGGATGCGGCAATGATTTTGTATTTCTTGATATGGAGGAATTTCAAAAAGCTAACTTGCCAATAGATGTTTTTGTAAAAAAAGTATGTAACAGGCATACCGGAATAGGTGCTGACGGAGTTATAATCCCTGATATTGAAAATACGGATGATGCCGACATAAAGTGGCATTATTATAATTCTGACGGAACAAAAGCACAAATGTGCGGAAACGGAATGAGATGTTTTGCCAAATATGTAACCGATAATGGCTTGGTAAGTAAAAAAACATTTACGGTAAAAACGGATGCAGGTATAATCACCACGACAATGAATGATGACGGTACTGTTACTGTTAATATGGGGAAGCCTGTTTTAGAGCCAAAAAAAATACCTTTTAATGCATTAAACAATTTAAATCAAAAAATTTTAGTAAAAAATCGTGAATTTGTAGTTAATGCAGTGTCAATGGGCAATCCTCACTGTATAATTTATACAGAAGAAGATGATTTAATGACGTTAGCAAAAACATACGGAAAAAGTATTGAGTATAGTTCAATGTTTCCTGAAAAAACAAATGTTGAATTTGTAAAGGTGAAATCACGTCAAGAGGTTGATGTAGGAGTATGGGAGCGAGGATGCGGAATAACATTGGCTTGCGGAACGGGAGCATGTGCTGTTAGCGTTGCATCAATATTAAATAACTTAACAGATAGTAACGTAAAAGTTAATTTGCCGGGAGGTACTCTAAACGTGAAATGGCAAGGTAATATTGATGATACGGAATATAATGTTTTTATGACAGGTACTTGTGAATACAGTTTTTTTGCAGAATACCTATTGTAAATTTATTTTTATGTTAAAATAAAAGCATAATAATAATGATTAAAGGAGAAAAAATGAAAAAGTACGAATTATTTACAGTGTTCAAACCAAATTTAGATACTGAAGAAGTAGATAAAATCTTGAACAAATTTGACGAAGACCTTGCCGGCTTAGGCGGAAAAGTTGAAACAAGAGATAAAATCGGCCGTAAAAAATTGGCTTATGATATAAAGAAATTCAGAGATGGTTTTATTGTATCAACTATAGTATCTATGCCACCTGAAAAAGTTGCAGATTATAAGAGATTATACGTTTTGAATGATAATGTATTAAGAATAATGCTTATGGATGTAACAGAAAAGGAAGCTTCAAAGGCATAGTATGGCAATAAAGAGTATTTCTAAAGCAACTGTTTCAGGTACAGTTTTCAGAAGTCCGCAAACAGGATATTCTACAAAAGGAATATCTGTTTCAAATTTTGTATTGAATGTAACAGGAAAAGAAGAACTTTTGATAAGAGTTTTGGTTAGAAAAACTGCTCTGGCTGAAGTTGTTGAAAAAATAGAAAAGGGCTCTAAAGTTGTTGTAGAAGGTATTTTACAAAC
>Ga0256405_10002716_pt1 | contig 39117 bp, 34 predicted proteins | sample RumenRJG_02DNA_FD_189096 | JGI IMG/M metagenome (GOLD analysis project Ga0256405, IMG submission 189096) | Bovine rumen microbial communities from Lethbridge, Alberta, Canada - RJG_02 | ecosystem: Host-associated > Mammals > Digestive system > Stomach > Rumen | place: Canada: Alberta... | reverse complement strand
ACAAACCTTGTATGAAGGATGTATACAATCATTGTCGTTACCCAATTTGGGAGCAGTGAACATGAATATGTTACCCAAACTGCTTCAGTGGGGTAAAAAAGCGTTACCTTTTTTTGCACCATATCACCTGCGGTTCTTGCCGGACCTCTGGTAATATCTGTCCTTGTCCTCGTACATGCGCTGATCGGAGATTGTTTCCAGTTCTGCGATTGTTGCATCCGGATAATCCGCATGGGAAGCGTAGCCGACGGAGATCGAGACTCCCTTCACCATTGCGCCATGCCAGGCGGCCGTCCTGTTCTGGATATCCCTGACAATGGCCTCACAATCGGAAGTATGGACAATCGCCATGAACTCGTCCCCTCCGGTGCGGTAAGCATTGCCGTACGCTCCTATTGCGGAAAGAAGACATGTAGCCGCTCCGATAATCAGCTCATCGCCGGCAGCGTGGCCCATCTTGTCGTTGACGGTCTTAAGTCCGTTGACGTCTGCCGAGATCAGAGCCAGATTCTCTCCGAGACCTTTCTTCTCAATCTCCGCTATGTCCTCTTCATAACAGCGTCTGTTGAACAATCTGGTGAGTTCGTCCGTCATCGATATGCGGATCAGATGCTCTTCCTTGCGCTTGTCGGAATCGATGTTCTGGATTGTGTAGATAACAACATCGGGGCGACGGTTCATCTCTCCCTTGACCCTGATGTACTGGGCGCGGAACCATCCGGTATGGATGTTGATGAACTCCCCTGCTATGCTCCTGCGGTTGACCAGACGTTTTGGAACGGTGGTAATGTCTGTGAATGCCCAGAAATCGTCAACCATATCCGGGACAATCTGGCCTCTGAGGCCCTGAGTCATATGGGTGTGGTCCTGCCCCTTCTTGATGACGAGCTTTCGGAGTTTCTTCTCGCGGAGGGACATCTCCGTAGACTCGGTGAAATCAATGAGGTTCACAAAATCATAGATTTCGGACATGGACTCCAGAATCTGCAGCTGCTCACGAACCTGCTCATGCTGAATCTGGGCTTCCTTGTATTTGCCGATCATAATGCGGTAATAGCCGTTTGTGGCCTTTCCGAGGGCATACCCGGCAGCGAACATGACAAGCGCCTCTATCGTACACCCTGCGAAAATGTTGATGAAACCACCAAGCGGTGTAGCGAAATCAGTACGTATCTCCGCATAGTGGGTGGCTTCCAGCCATGTGCTGATACCCATCACGATGTAATTTAGGATGGATACGCCGATGTAGGCTTTGGCATCGCAGAACAGCAGGCTGAGCAGAGGAACCAGAAACCATGACAGGCGGATGGAGATATGAGAGCAATTCATGAAACAGATGAGAAGTTCCATCCCACCCAATGCCAGGATTCCGGGCACGAAGCTGTGCGGCATCCTCTTAAGGATCATCTTGTCTACCAAAGCCCATATCAGCATCGAGACGGAAATGACCACACAGGCCGAATAGGAAGTACGTTTGAAAACACCTGCCAGAATACCCAGAGCAATCGCCGGCCCAACAAGAATCACGTACCAGAGGATACGGTTAAGTGCGATATCCACTTTGTTCCTGTTGTTGTGCAGAAACTGTTCGAAATCCTCGGCACCATCGGCAACCATGGTTTCCAATATCTTTTCCTTCATGATATGCTTATCCTCTCCCGAGTCCCGTAGCAAACCGCAACCGGACTTTCAATTATGATTTCCCCATAAGGTAGAATAACACATTGATGAAACACTAACCAGCGGTGTGGAGAAAACTAATTGAATTGAACGATTAGCATGCTCGGAATATCAAACCGACATCCAATCACCCAATAGTATTGTCTGTACATACGAATCAATAGTCGAATATAGACCATTTCAAAAAATCCTTGAAAACTTACATGAAAAGTATTACTTTTAATATAAGAGGTAATACTATGTGTACAATCACTTGCAAAGTTGATGAAGAAGTAAAGACTTCGGCGGAAGCCATTTTTGATGCTTTGGGCATCACCATGTCTGCTGCAATCAATATGTTCCTTCGTGCCTCAATAAGAGAAGAAGGACTTCCAATCAGCACAAAACTAAAGACAAGGGACGAACTGATTCTTGAGCGCCTGAAAGAAGCAGAAGATCCGAAGAATCTCAGTCCTGAGTTCTCAAGTATGGAAGAAGCCAAGGCCTGGTTGAATGCTTAAACTCAGATTCACCAACAGCTTCAAAAAAGATTACAAAATTCTCAAAAAACGTGGATACAACCTCGATCTTCTTGAAGAGGTTGTCGAAACCCTATTGGCCGGGAAAAAGCTGGATGATAGATATCATGACCACATCCTTATTGGGAAGAAGTACAAGGGATTGCACGAATGTCACATCCTTCCTGACTGGCTTCTAATTTATAGGATAATCAATGACTGTTTGATTCTGGAACTCTGTTATACAGGAACACATTCAGATTTATTCTGACCTACACGCATTTCTTCCCATTCAAGTGGTTTACCCTTCGGCGTTCTCATCACCTACTGCCTCTACGCAATAACCTATAAACTCGTTTTCTCTGTTTTCAAATAGGTTTTCTGCAAATTATCCTTAGTCTCAATTTATTACTCCGATGATGCTCGACCGCTCTTGCGCTCCAATGCTCTGACGCTCATGTCATTTATAAAATCAATTTCTTATATTACAATGAATTATTTTTTGGCTCGTTTTCCAGACCCCAAAAAATGCTCTTGCGCTCATGCATTTATGCAAGAGCGTCAGAGCATTGGTTTGTCAATATTACCATGCGCTTGAGGTTGTCTTATACGATAATTTATAGTAACTTTTTATTGTATAATAAGTTATTAAATATTCACCACCGTCAGAGCGTTTGAGCGTCACAGCGTCGGAGCGCAAGAGCGGTCGAGCATTGAGTTTCAGAGAATCCCCTCATGGTGTATAGGCCGTCAATAAGCCGGTGTGTGGCCTGTGCATCGGCATCTTATGCACAAGCCTCAGGCATAGGGCGCCATGGCAATCCCGCGCCCCGCCTGGCATGTGCATAACGCTGCACAGGCAACCCACAGCTGATTGACCGCCAATCCACAATCGGGATGAAAGACAGAGTCTTGCAAAGCATTTTCAATCGGGTTATCGTCACAATCGAAGGACGAGATGATGCTGACAATCAGAAAGACCATGGAAAAGGATATGGACACCCTGCTCTCGATTTATGCCAAGGCAAGGCTGTTCATGAAAGAGAACGGCAATGCAAACCAGTGGGCATCGAAGAACTGGCCGCCTGAGGAACTGCTCAGACAGGACATTTCGGAAGGAAACAGTTACGTCTGCCTGTCCGACGGCCGGATTGTTGGGACGTTTTATTTCATATCAGGGAAAGACATAGAACCGACATACCGTACCATATATGACGGAGCCTGGACGGACGATTCCTCATATGGAGTCATCCACCGCATTGCAAGCGACGGGACAGTCAGAGGTGTCGGACAATTTTGTATGGAATGGGCATTCGGACAGTGCCACCATCTGAGGATCGACACGCATCCGGACAACAAGGTCATGCAGAATCTGCTTAAAAAATGCGGTTTTGTCAGATGCGGAACGATCTACGTCACCGAGGATCCTTATCCGCGATTCGCATATGAGAAAGTAGAGCCCTCTCACTTTCCTCTGTAATCAGGCATACAGCTGGGTTATACTTTCAGACATGAGAGAAATCCATGCCAGAACAGCAGTTCTGCCGGTATTGATGGCCGTCCTGCTGGTGCTTATCTCAAGCTGCGTTACAAAAGCCACTCTTGAGGACATTTCCCCTACTGCTCCCAACAGCTATTCATGCACATATGACGGCGTGAAGCACGACTTCATAGTGGACATTCCTGAAAAACCTGAGGGTTCGCCGTTGGTGATCATGCTTCCGGGCTCAGGAGGAACGGCAGAAAGCTTCAGACTGGATACCCAGTTCCATGAAACGGCATGTGCTGCAGGCTACACCGTGGTCTATGTAACTGGAGCTCCGGACCCTAAGGACAGCACATCCACTGTTGCATGGAACTATGACGGCAGAAAAGACGGGAACAACGACACCGGATTCCTCAAGGCACTGGCGGCCTTCATACAAGAAGAGTACCAAACAGATCCCGGACGTTGCTATGCAGCAGGCTTCAGCAACGGAGCCTTCATGTGCCACCGTCTGGCGCTGGAGGCCTCCGACACATTCTCTGCCGTGATAGCAGTGGCAGGAACGATGTCTGCAGATACATGGGAACACAGGCATGACGGCTGCACCGTCAGTCTGCTTCAGATTGCAGGGGAAAAGGACAGCGTCATCCCCAGACAAAAGGACGGAAGCTCGCAATACTCCCCGTTCCCGTCGATTGAAAAGGTCATCGACCATTACACAGTCACCAACGGACTGGGTGTTGTTGAGGTCGATAAAATCGGAAAAGAATCCGTTCTGACAAAATACACCGGTGTACAAAACAGCAATCAGGTCTGGTTTCTGCTTGTAAAAGACGGACGGCACTCGTGGTCGGCGGAAAGCGTGACCGGAATCAGCACAAACCGGCTGGTCCTGGAGTTTCTGGAATCAATACCGCAGTCCGTTCCGGGAAAAACACTGTAATTGAAAAAAACCAGGATAGAACATATCATTGTCATTGGGTATGAAACACAAAGCATCCGTAATCATTGCTATTTTCCTGGTTTTTGTCGTCTGCAGCCTGTGTGCGGCTACAGTGATTCCCAAAAACGCTGTGAAAGCCAGACTGACATTTACCGCGGCTTTCTATTCGGGCAGTGACGGAGAAAAGCACTACAATACCAACTACTGGGTCTCTTCAATGACTGACATCAAGGCCTTCAGGGAGATCTGGTTCAAACAGCTGTTCGAGAGCCCGGCATATGCCGACCTCTACGACAAAGACAGGAATTTCGTCGGAACCATCCCCCACGGACAATACGGAGAGATCATTCATTACATTCTCCCGCAGGATGCCTGCTACATCTGCCTGCACGTCAAACGCGAGGACCTGTCCGATGCGGCTCTCTTCGGCCGCAAAAGGGCCGTCAACACCATTTCAGTCGGAAATGAGATGAAGACGATCAACAATGCGGAAGAGACACCTCTTGATAACATCATCACCGACGGAGGAATGTTCGGCACCTACAACAAAGGCATACGTGAGGCATGCTCACTCTTCACTGAGAATATCTACCCCATCGAAATGGACATCTATGCAATTGAACGTCAGGACTGGGAATCAACGTTAGGTCATGGAAATACAATGGGTTATCTGAACTATTCGTATCAGATATCCTCGTATGTCGACTGGAATATCCGCAGATATCCAGATGATTTCAAGTACGTTCAGTTCATAGGAACACCCTATGAGTATTCATTGGGTCTTGTAAAACAGTAATACCTTAATCCGAGGAGAATCAAATGAAAAAACTACTGCTGATTCTGCTGGCAGTGTCATTGCTGCTGGTCATCTCATGTCAGTCTTCCCAGCCGTCCCAGTCTTCCCAAACCGAGTCTACGCAGACGGAAAACCTTCAGGGCAAGCCGTGGATCAATTCCAACATCTTTGGAAACTGGCCATCAAATCAACCTGCCCTTGAGGACGGCTTTGAGCTTTCTTTGAACTACAACCTTTACATGAAAGCCCTCAGCGAGAACAAATACATCGATGACTTCTATACCCAGTCAGGCGAGTTCCAGGAAAAGAAGATCAAGGAACTGATCGCCGACACCTCCAAGACATCTGACGAGCTTGAGCTGATCCGCGCCTATTACTCCCTCTTCGCGGATTTCGACAAGCGCAACAGAGACGCAAACGGCCCGCTTCTCGACTACAGGGCCATGATCACCAAAACGGAGAATGTCGAACAACTGTCGGAAGAGGTCCAGAAAGGCCTGGTATTCGGCAATCCGTTTGCCATAATCAAAGTGGACAACGCATCAAATGACAGAAACAAATACGGAGTGTGGATCGATTTCAATCTTCCGATCTCCGCAAAGCTCAATTCCGATTACACGGATGAGGACATGGCTAATGTCAAGTCCTATCTGGTCTACCTGCTCATGCTTGCAGGCTACGAAGAGCAGATGGCGACGGATGTCGTGGACGGAATAGAACAGTACGAGATCTATGCCAACCAGATGGACAAGGAATTCATGGAGCAGACCGGCAACTCATCGGATGAGATAGTCATCACTTCCATGGACGGAATCAGAGAATTCTGTACCCCGCTGTACGACCTGATCAAAGGCCTGGGCTACTACTCGGAGGACGGAGATCCGGTCTGCTACAACATCAGCAATGCAGGAATGTTCGATGCAATGGAAAAGATGTATATGGACGACAACCTTGAGATCCTCAAGGGCATCTACGTCTGCTCAATGGCCGAATATGCCATGGATTTTCTTGATATGGAAACATACATGAGCATGTACAATGACATCGAGAACATCGAAGATCTGACCATTGATGAAATAAGTTATGATTTCATAACCAATTACCTCAAGGGTGCAGTCGACCAGGTCTATCTCGAGTTCGTGTTGCCCGAAGGCCTCAGGGACCAGATGATCACCCTTACAAAACGCTATATCGCAGCCATGAGAGACAGACTCAAAAACGAGACCTGGCTGTCAGAAGAGACAAAGAAGAAGGCTTTGGAAAAGCTGGAGAAAATGGTGTACGTGGTCGTCTACCCAGATGACTGGATCGATTACAGCGAGCTTGCAGAAATCGTCAAAGACCATGACCAGTTCCTGCTTGATGCAGTACTCTGCCGCGATGACTTCTACAGGAACTACATGACATCGTTCCTCGGCAAGGACGTGGAGAGAGGAAACTGGGTGTTCTCGGATACAAAGACAACCGAGGCTAACGCCTACTACATCAGAACAGAGAACTCAATCAACATCCTTGCAGGAGTCCTGACAGACACCCTCTTCTACACCGACAGCATAGAAACCGTCCTGGCTTCCGTAGGAGCAACAATCGGCCACGAGATCACACACGGATTCGATCCCGGTGGATCGCTATACGACGGCTTAGGTGAGCAGGCCAACTGGTGGACAACAGAGGACAGAGAGAACTTCGACGCCAAGGCAAAGAAGATGGCGGATGCTCTGAGCAGTATATATCTGTCGGATGATATCACTGTGAACGGCGAGCATGTTCTCAACGAAACCGTAGCCGACCTCGGAGGACTTGTCCTGTCGCTTGATATAGCCAAGGATTATCCGAACTTCAACTACGACCTGTTCTTCCGCACCTATGCCCTCATGTGGTACTCCATATCAGGAGAAGTTGAAGATGCCCTTGAGAGATTCTCGCACGACAACCACGCTGCCGACTACATCAGGGCGAATTTCACACTCCAGATGGTTCCGGAATTCTACGAAACCTATCCTCAGGTGAAGGAAGGTACGGCAATGTACCTCGCACCAGAGGACAGAATCTCAATCTGGTGATAGCTAATCTCATTTCCCGGAAGGCTTAATGCCTTTCCGGGAAGTGGGAATCTGAACGATTATGATTGCCGTGAACATGACGATGCATCCGATTGCCTCCCTCATGCTCATGCGTTCGTGAAGTATCAGGACACCGGCAAGGACGGCAAACACCGATTCAAGGCTCATGAGAAGAGATGCCACGGTGGGATCCGTGAACTTCTGGGCCACAATCTGCAGGGTATACCCTATTCCACCCGACACAAAGCCGCAGTACATTATAGGAATCAGAGCCGAGACTATCTTGTCCATGCTCGGTGTCTCCGTGATGAAGGCCAGTATCCAGGAAATGACTGAAGCTGCAACGAACTGTATGGCCGAGATGCGTACAGGATTGCCTTTTGTCACGAAATGACCGCAACAGAGGATATGGCAGCTGTAGAGCACAGCGCAGATAAGCTCAAGATCATCACCTTTTGCAAACGAAAAACCTTCCGTCATGCACAGAAGGTACATTCCTGCTATTCCGATGAAAACAGCGGTCCAGACAAGCCATGAATAACGCTTTCTGAAAATCAGGAAGCTGATTACAGGAACGAAAAGCATGTACAGCGCGGTGATGAAGCCGGCCTTTCCTGCCGTTGTGTAGACAAGTCCAGCCTGCTGTAAGATTGTGGCCGTGACAAGGAAACAGCCGCAGCAGATGCCGCCTATGACGGTATCCCCGGGTCTGCCCTTTTCTTCTTTTCCATCCTTCATGAATAGAGCAACAATTCCAACAGCAACCGCAGAAATTGTCATTCTCGATGCCGTGAACGTAATGGGCTCGATGCTGTCCATTCCCACCCGCTGGAACACGAACCCGGTACCCCAGATGATGGAAACAAAAGTGAGAATCAGGCTTCCCAGAAGCTGTTTTCCCTTGTTTTTCGATTGGTCAATCACAGTTTTTTCCTCAAAACAACATTACACTACCACGCCTGTACGGGTTCTAATCAAGTACAACTGATTAATAAAAACACTTGAATAGTGGCAGGTTCGCCCATATTATTCCAATTACGAAAAAAAACAATTCTTATTATCCTGGTTTTGGTTATGGTTATCTGTTCTGCTTTTGCAGACGTCCGTTTCAGCGGTTTTGCCAAGGTTCTCTGGGGTTATGACTTCAACAACCAGAAGTTCACCGTCAGCGGAAGAGACTATGCTTCGATCAGAGAAACATATAATTATGGTAAGATCTACAATACTTCAGCTTCTGCAAATCTGACGGTCAAAGTAGTTGGAGACTACTTCTCCTTCAACTTCATGGGAGCCCTCTACTCCCGCTCAAACGACAAGGAAGGCATCAATGCAAGAATCACACTCAAAGGCAAACCTCTCTTCAAGGAAGCCGGAATTGAGCTGAAAAAACTTGACCAGTTTGATTTCCTAATCGGAAACCAGATCATCAGATCCAACAAGGTCTATGCAGATCCTCTCGCACACGACGACGGTTCCGTTCAGCTTCTGCTTGCCACAAACTTCAGGTACCTGCCTGCGGGTATTGAGTTCGGAACAAAGAACTGGACTGCAAAGGTTGCCGGAACAATCATCCAGGACCACGAGGAGATCTGAGGAAACGGACACAGATTCGGAGCATCCGCTTCAGTGGACATTGCGAAATTCCTCGGTATGGAGAATAAAAACATCATCCTGTCAGGAGATGTACAGCTCAATCTGAACGACGAGTCCCAGAAAGAGAACAAGAACGCAAATGCCTATTTCGGTGCTTTTGTCTTCAAGACAGAGAAGTTCTTCTTCGGTGCTGAATACAGGAACGTTCCCGTCAAGATTGATTCATGGGATGAGGTTCCGGGAAAAGACAATGACACAAGGACAAGAATCAGTGCCGTCGAAGGCAAGGTTTCCTACACCTTCGTCGAGAACAACCTCAAGCCGACTCTGACAGCAACCGCAGGTTACATGCTCAGCAGAAAGAGCCTTCCCGGCGAGCCCATCGCAGTCGATGACAAGGGTTTCATGTTCTCAGTCAGCGGACAGATCACCGTTCTGGGACTTAACGTGAAGCTCGGATACACATTCCGTGAGTTCGAACCGAACAAGTACTTCGGAACAAGCAAAGCCTACATCGAGCTCAACTTCAAGTTCTGAAACATTTTACATCAATAAAATTCAAGGGACCCGCTCTTGCAGGTCCCTTCTTTTTACCCTATTAACAAAAATCTCAGATCCTCTTTTCTATCGTCAGGATGTTCAGACCGTCACGGTACTCATACCTGACATTGTCCATTGACTGCTTGACCATGAATATGCCCAGACCTCCGATCTTGCGGTCCTCAAGCTTCATGGTGATGTCCGGATCCTTCCTCTCAAGAGGATTGAACGGAATGCCGCTGTCTATGAAGGAGAACGAGACAACACGCTTCTTCTCATCGAACGATGCGCTGATTGTGGCCGTGCCGCTGTTCGGAGCATATGCATAATGGGCGATGTTGACGAAAATCTCCTCAACAGCGATGTCCATCTGCATCTGGATCTTCACCGGACAACCGTTGGTTTCAAGGATGCCGTCAATGAAGGAAAGCACCTTGTCCAGATTGTCTATCTTGGCCTCGAGTGTCAGTCTCTTCGTCTTGTCTTCGGTGGCATCGCCCTCAGGCCCCATGTATGAGAAGCTGAGCATGGTGATGTCGTCGAACTGCTCTGCTTCCGCCACGAACTCGGAAATACCGTCAGAGACAGAATCTATCAGTGCCTCAGGTCCAGGTTCCCTGCAATTGTTGAGTGCGTCGATAAGCCGGTCGTTGCCGAACAGCTCCAAGGCATCGTTGGTGGCCTCTGTGACACCGTCCGTATAGACGAACAGCGCATCGCCCGGATCGAGCTTGAACTCATGGTTCTCGAAACGGATGTCGCTCATGATGGCCAGCGCCGGTGAATGATAGTATTTCCTGAGCTCGAACTTGCCGCCGGCATGCTTCAAGGCAGGATGCTCATGGCCTGCATTGACCGAAACACCCTCACCCGTCTTGATGTTGATGATGGCAAGCCAGACGGTGACGAAGAACTCAGACTCGTTGTTCTGACAGAGTTGGTTGTTCACATCGTACAGAATCTCGGCAGGGGTTCCGCCAAGCATAGTCCTGTTCTTGACCAGGGTCTTTGTAACAACCATGAACAGGGCCGCGGGAACACCCTTTCCGGAGACATCGGCAATGACGAGGGCAATGTGGTCGTCATCGACAAGGAAGAAGTCGTAGAAATCACCTCCGACCTCCTTTGCAGGCGTCATGGAAGCGTAGATGTCGAACTCGCACTTCTCCGGAAACGGCGGGAACTTTCTGGGAAGCATGTCGGCCTGGATCTTGGTTGCGACATCCAGCTCGGCACCGATTCTCTCCTTCTCCGCCGTGATGGTGGAGATCTGCTCTATGTATTTCTTTGTTCTGACGGAAAGTGCAGAGAAAGCATCGGCAAGGACTTCGATCTCGTCGTTGGTATTGAATTCCCTGCTCTTGTCGAACGAGAAGTCGTCACCTTTGATCTTCGCAATCTTCTTCGCCATCAGACTCAGAGGCTTGACGATCCTGGATGCCATGAAAAGAAGTCCAACGGTGCACAGCATAACGTCGACTACAATCATCGTGATCAGTGTCCGCCTTGAATACTCAAGGCCATCATTGAACTCTTCGGTGGCCTCTTCGGTTATTGTGTTGAAGTCCCTCTCCATCTCAAGGACGGGAGCTTCCATCCTCATATGGTCGATTGCGGAAACAAGAACCCATCCGGGAGTGGCAAGCTGTGCTCCTATCATGAAATAGGATCTTTCGTCTATGTTGACGGTATAGACCTTCTCTGAACCTGCCAAGGCCTCGTTGAGGAACCTTGTGAGATCCGGATAGTTGAATTCGCGAAGGTCATAGCTCTTGTCGGTCGGGAGTTCCACGAACATGTCGGTCTCTGACGGCGAGAACATAACCTTGCCTTCCTTGTTGACGATGAAGATGAACCTGTCGCTTGTGGATTCGATGTCGATGTCATCGTTCAGGGTATCCAGATAGACATCCATTCCCACAACGCCAAGCACGTTTCCGTCATCGTCACGCACCGCATAGGAACAGACGATATCGAGTTTCTTAGAGAAGAGATCAATATGTACATCGGAGAACGACACTTCGTAGCTCTCAAGCGTTTTCTTGTACCAGTCCCTCTGCCTGAGGTCAACCTTAACCAGATTGCCGTTCTCATCGAACTTGTTGGCCGAATGCATGTCGGCGGTAATACAATATCCCTTGGGCGACACGATGAAGGCGGAATTCACAAATCCGTTGATTACAGCGTACTGCTGATCGGTGCTGATGGACTCGCACAGGATATGGGCTTCCTTTCTCAGATCCGAATCCCTCACATCAGTATTCGGCCCAGGAAGGAACTGGAGCGACAGAAGTCCGTCGAATTCGGGATTCGGACGGAACAGATCGGTTGAAAGCTCATAGTCGAATGACAATCCGGAACTGTGATCCTGGAGATTCACCATGAAGGACTTTGCGAACTGCTCTACATTCCTCCGAAGGAATTTGAAGACACTGTCGGTCAGAGCTGCCTCGATTACGGTCGAATGTCCCAGACTCTGCTCTATGAGGTCGCTGGTTGTTGCCGTAGCCTTCTCCCGGATGGCAACCTGCTGTCTCCTGTTTGCATTGGAGGTGATCTCACTGATTCTGCCAAGCTGGTCAGAGATGACAAGGGAGAAAGTCACGACGACAATTACAAGGGCAAAGATGAACAGAAGCAGGATCTTCCGCTCTATTCCTCCCAAGAGTGCCCTTAAGAACTTTCTCATCCATACCTCCGGATCCAAAAGGTGACCTCAGTAAAGGATAACACAAGTATATTATATTTTATAGCCCGCAAAGCAGAAATTGTCACACACCGGCGAAACGGTTCCATTCATCCTTGATGGAGATGAAGGGACCGAGCTTGCCGCGTCTGTATTCCGCATAGCTTTCCGGTCTTCCGTCCACCGTGGTTCCAACGATGAACTCCTTGACCATTATCTGCTTTGGAAGCTTGACTTTACTGATCTCGTCGAATGCAGGGCGCAGATCGGCGGTTTTGTCCATGAATATGGTTGAATGATACTTGAAGATGTAATCGAGGTCGTCGGGTTCTATACCAAAATCCTTCAGCCCCATCTCCGCGAGCGTGGCATGGATATCGAACAGTCTCCGGCTCTCCTTCAGTCTGAGCCAGATGATTCCGGAAGACAGCTCCAAGCCCTCCACCTCGACGGGGAAAGACCTGATTGTCGAATAGATGCCGCAGATGGAAGAGACACATTTCCCGAAATCTTTCGGGTCGATTTCAAAACCCTTCTTCAAGGAGACATGCATGGGAAGGACACTCAACGGGCACTTGACCCCAAGCTCCTCCCCGATTCTCAACGCCTGTGTTTTGAGTTCTTTTAATTCGTTTCCGATATGGACGGCCGAAAGAACCTGCATCGTTACTTTTTCGTGATGTAGCCCAGCTTGCAGAGCATCTCCGCCGCCTCGACTCCGCCACCTGCGGCTCCGCGGAGTGTGTTGTGGCTGAGACCAACGAATTTCCAGTCGTAGATGCTGTCTTCCCTGATTCTTCCGATGGAGATTCCCATGCCCTTCTCGTAGTTGACATCCAGGGCAACCTGCGGGCGGTTGTCGTCCTCAAGGTACTGGATGAAGTTCTTGGGAGCGGACGGAAGTTCATATTCCTGAGGAAGACCGGAGAAAGCGCGGAGCTTCTCGACAAGCAGCTCCTTAGTGACCTTCTTTCTGAAATTCACGAAAACAGCCGCTGTGTGGCCGTTCAGAACCGGAACACGGATGCACTGGCTTGTGATCCTGATGCTGTCGTCGGCGACAATCTCATCGCCCTCGATGTGGCCAAACACCTTCAGGGGCTCTTTTTCGGACTTCTCTTCCTCTCCTCCGATGTACGGAATGATGTTTCCGACCATCTCGGGCCAGGACTCGAAGTTCTTACCGGCACCGGAAATAGCCTGATAAGTCGTGATAACTGCCTCATACGGCTCGAACTCGCGCCATGCGGCGAATGCCGGAGTGTAGGACTGGATCGAGCAGTTGGGCTTCACGGCGATGAAGCCCCTCTTTGTCCCCAGTCTCTTCCTCTGGGCATCGATGATCTTGTAGTGGTCGGCATTGATCTCCGGAATCACCATCGGGACATCCTTTGTCCATCTGTGAGCGGAGTTGTTGGAAACCACCGGCACTTCTGCCTTGGCATATTCTTCCTCAATGGCTTTGATTTCGTCTTTCTTCATATCGACTGCAGAGAAGACGAAATCAACCTTTGAGGCAATGTCGCTGACCTTCGAGACGTCCGTCACAACCATGTTGCGTACGCACTGCGGCATGCTTTCCTCAAGCTTCCACTTGCCTTCTACGGCCTCCTCGTAGGTCTTTCCCGCTGATCTTGGACTTGCAGCCAGAACTGTGATCTCAAACCATGGATGTTCTGCCAGAAGCGTCACGAAACGCTGTCCGACCATTCCCGTAGCACCCAGAATTCCAACTTTGTACTTATCCATAATCAGCCTCCATGCCGAATCAGTTTTCAGCATGATAGCAGTATTCGCCACTTTATAGAAGTACGGATCAGTAATTGACTGTAATGCTTCCTGTCAGATCCTGATTGACTGTGATGACGGCTGTGTGTGAGTTTGCAACTTCACCGGACCACGGGCGGCTGTAAATCAGCTTGACATTCGTGGTTCCAGGATTCTCTGTGCGGAAATGCAGTGTCTCGGCTCCACCTGCACCGACAATACCTTCGGTGTTAGGTGCGTCGTAATCAGATCCGATGTATGTGGCGATGTTTTCATCCTCGACCTCTGCGGACCAAGAATAACCGGTTGTCGGATTTGAAAGCAGAGTTACGCTGATCTCACTTGAAGCCGGCTTGGAAATCCTTGCGTTGGCACAGGATGCAAGTGCGAAAACAGCCAGAACGATTGAAAGGACAATAACTAATTTCTTCATCTTTTTTCTCCCTTTGACAATGCCGGGGACGGTGCAAAAGACAACACTTTCCCCTTGTATACCTAAATAATAGCGAACAATCAGGGAATCAGAAAGCTGTTTTCAACAAGTTTCACTTTTTTTCACAATTCTGGCCGCTGCACTTCTCACAGAGTCCGTAGATTATCGAATTGCGGCATTGGATACGGAATCCATGTTCCCGGAGCACATGCTCGGCGAACTCGTCCATGAAGGAACAGTCAAGATGGATTATGGCGCCGCACTTCGTGCACTGCATGTGCAGATGGTCCTCGCAGTGCCTGGCCTCCTCTACGAACTGGTAGACGGCACGGGTTCCGTTCTCTGCAACGTATTTCATTACAGTGCCGTCAGATGTCAGCTTGTCCAGATATCTGTAGATGGTGGTGATGTTCAAATCTCCGCCAACGGCGAGTCTGATGTCGTTCACATCAACGGTGCGGTCGCTGTTCTCCTTGAGATACTCGAGGATACGTGTCCTGCCCTGTGTGTTGTAACCTTCCGCCATGACTGCCCTCCGGATCAGAATGCCAGAGCCGAAAGCTCTATCAGGACGCCCCAGACAACACCCAGTGCGTACAGAAGTCCGATTATGGCAAGGCTCTTCTTCACGTTCCCGTTGGTCTTCAGAAGAACGAGTGTTCCGACCCCGGCGTTGACCAGAAGACCTGCGAACATGGGACCGGGTCCGATGATTCCGTCGATGAAGAGCTGCGTTATCACAACAGAAGACGCGCAGTTCGGAATCAGTCCGACAAGCGCCGCCACAAGCTCTCCCACAACGGGAACGGAATTCATTATGGCACTCAGCCTCTCCTCTCCCACCGAACCGATGATGATGTTCAGAACAAAAGAGAACAGAAAGATGTAGATGAAAATCTCCACGGTATGTCTAAGGGCGCACAGGAAGATGTTGCTTTTGTGCTCGTATTCCGCAAACGTCCTGCAGGCCTCGTCCTGGGCGGCGGGATCAACATCAGCACTCTTTCTGAATACAAGATCCACAAGATAACCGCTGGCTATGGCTATGACAACCTTCACCCCGACAATCTTCAGAATCCGGACAACGGAGAAAGCACTTGAAATCAGAATGGGGAGCATCTCGTCGGAAGACGAGAGGAACACGGCGACCAATGTTCCAAGAGTGATCACCCTGCCAGAGTAAAGACTTGCAGAGGCAGCGGCAAGACCGCACTGGGGGAAGACACCGATGAGTCCTCCGGCCAACGGCCCGACCTTTCTGGAACCTCCCATCAGCTTCGGAAAACGGTTTCCCGCCTTGTGTTCCAGAATCTCCATGACCAGATAAATGACATAAAGAAACGGCACAAGCTTTGCACTGTCGATCAACGCATCCAGAAAAAAGTCCTTAATGTTCTCAAACATAACTCCCCCGATCAATTTGCAAATCATTTGCATTTGCAACCGATTTGCAAATCTACCGATTCAAGGGGTTCTTGTCAACAGATTTTGGAAATAAATCAGGGGCAATCAGTCGGAAATGTCGATGTCAGCCACAATCGTGATGTCGTAGTCCGGATATTCCTTGGAGATCTGGTCATAGATGATCCTCTGACCCTCGGAGGACTCGATCTCGAAACTGAGCACCACATCGAAGCGCATCGTGTGTTCCTTGACATCCACATAGAAGCCGTGCATCTGGATGGCCCATTCGTTGTCTAGGACGATTTTCCTGACGTTGTTCCTAATAGCGGCGGCCTCGTCATCCTTTGTGTTGTGCGAGTAAACCCCCACTCCGGTGAGGATCACACCTGTCTGGGAGTAGACATCCTGCTGGATCTGACGGGTAATGATATCCACCTGCTCGACCGTAAGGGTATCCGGAAGCTCCACGTGCATCGTGGCGTAGTCCTTGTCCGGGCCGAAGTTGTTGACAAACAGATCGTAGGCTCCCATGACCTCAGGGACCTGACACGCGATGTGCTTTATCTTCCTGGCCACCTCTGGATCTGCCCTGTGTCCCAGGATGTCGTTGATTGTGTCCAGCATCATCTCGATTCCGGATTTGATGATGAAAACGGAGATCACAAGACCCACATAGGCCTCGAGCGAGATGCCGAAGACAATGAAGATGATTGCGGATACGAATACGGAGAATGACAGGATGGCGTCGAACAGGGCATCGAAACCGGATGCAACAAGAGCCTGGGAGTTGACCTGCTTACCCTTTGCCTTCACATAGCGGCCCAGAAGGATTTTCACTATGACCGCGACTCCGATGATTATCAACGATTTCACGGAGTAGTTGGCTTCCTGGGGCTCAAAGATGTTGCGAACAGATCTGACCCCGGCAGCAAGTCCCGCGTAGAGGACGATGAAGGCAACGATCATCGCGCTCATGTACTCGATGCGGCCATAGCCCATCGGATGGCGCTTTGTGGGCTTCATCGTCGAGAGCTTCGAACCGATGATGGTGACCAGCGATGAGACTGCATCGGACAGGTTGTTCAAGGCATCCAGAATGACGGCTATGGAGTTGGACAATATGCCGACAGTCGCCTTGAAGGCCACAAGGAACACATTGGTGATGATACCCACCATGCTGGTTCTGACAATTATTCTGTTTCTGTCCCCTATCGCCTTGCGCATAGAGGTTTTCTCATTCATATCCATACCTGCGGATTATAAAACAAAACAGACGGTCGTTCAATAAAACATGCTGTCTGTGCTATAATCACTATCGGAGGAACGAAATGCTCAAAATCACACACCTGACCAAGAAATACGGCGAGAAAATCGCTGTAGACGACCTCAGCCTTGAAATCAAGAACGGTGAGATCTACGGATTCATCGGACACAACGGTGCAGGAAAAACCACCACGATCAAAAGTGTCGTGGGAATACTCGGATTCGAGGACGGAACCATCGAAATCGACGGAATGTCCATCAAAGACAATCCCATCGAGTGCAAGAGAAAAATCGCATACATCCCCGACAACCCTGACCTTTACGACTACATGTCGGCAATCAAATACCTGAACTTCATCGCCGATGTGTTCGGTGTCGGCGAACAGGAAAGAATGGATAGAATCCGCAAATACGCCGATGCATTTGAGCTCACATCCGACCTGGCCCAGCCGGTCAACTCGTTCTCCCACGGAATGAAGCAGAAGCTGGCCATCATCGCCGCATGGATCCACAATCCCAAGCTGGTGATCATGGACGAGCCCTTCGTGGGTCTCGACCCCAAGGCCGCGCACATTCTCAAGGAGATGATGCGCGAGCTGTGTGACAACGGCGGAGCCATCTTCTTCTCCACCCACGTTCTGGAAGTTGCCGAAAAACTCTGCGACAAGGTCGCCATAATAAAGAACGGAAAGCTCATCAAGAGCGGAACAATGGAGGACGTAAAGGGAGATTCCTCGCTTGAGAGCGTGTTCCTCGAACTTGAGGACTCAAAGGATACGGAGGCCTGAGATGCTCAAAACCCTGTTGAAAAAACAGCTTCTGGAGCTCACCAGGAACTTCTTCTACAATGCGAAGAAAAACAAAGCCAGGCCCAAAAAGCAGATCATAGGCATGGCGGTTCTGTACTTTGTGCTTTTCTACGTCTTTCTGGGCATAGGTGTTTTCGGTGCCATGGCATATGGATTGTCCACCGCCCTGGTTTCTGCGGGTCACAGCTGGATGTATTTCCTGATCATGTCAAGCGTTGCAATAGTCATGGGAGTCTTCGGAAGTGTATTCAGCACCTACTCGTCGCTGTACCTTGCCACTGACAACGACCTGTTGCTCTCAATGCCCATTCCTGTCAGGTACATAATGGCCTCGAGGCTTTCCAGCGTGTATCTTGTGGGTCTTCTCTATTCCTCGATAGTCATGATCCCCTCGTTGGTCGTCTACTACCTCAAGGCTCAGCTCAGCCTACTGAAAGTCATCTGCCCCATCGTCATGGCACTCGATGTCACCCTGTTCATCTTCATCCTGTCGGTCGCACTCGGATGGGTGGTCGCCCGTTTCAGCATGAAGGTCAGAAACAAGAGCCTGGTGACCACGGCAGTTGCCCTGGTCTTCATCGCCGCCTACTACTACTTCTATATGAAGGCGATGAACAACATCCAGGAAATACTTGCAAGCCTGAGTGCCATGGTGGAGAAGGAACCGACGGGCATCATGAGGATCCTTCGCTACATCGGATCAGCCGCATCCGGAAAGCCGGTCAACCTGATTGTCGTGACCGCAGCCCTGTTGGTCCTTCTTGCAGCCGTGTACGTCATCCTGAACAGGACGTTCATCAAGATAGTCACCACAAAAACGGGTGTTGCTAAAATCAAGTACAGGGAAAAGGCGGTCAAGGCCAGAAGCGCGATGAAAGCCCTTACTTTCAAGGAGACAAAGCGTCTGACATCCAGCAGCGGATACATGCTCAACTGTGCAATCGGCACGTTGCTCATGCCGCTGGTGGCCGTAGCCCTGATCATCAAGGGGAATCTGATATCCGAAGCCATCGTCAGCATGTTCGGCTACTCTCCGGCCTTCTTCGCAATGATCCTCGCCGGTGTGATCTCCTTGGTGATTGTCATGAACGACATAAGCGCACCGTCGGTATCGCTGGAGGGAAAAACGCTCTGGATCGTAAAGACTCTGCCGGTATCATCCCTTCAGGTCCTGCATGCAAAGATGTGGAACCACGTGATGTTCACCCTGCCCTCCACATTGATTCTGGCAATCGCAGGATGCATTGTCCTGAATATAGGAATCATGGATTCCATCCTTCTGGTCATATTCGCAACGTCCACTTGCTTCTATCAGGCCATGTTCGGACTCTTCGTGAATTTGAAGAAACCGAACCTGTCATGGACCAATGAGATCACAGTCATCAAGCAGAGCTTCGGAGTCTTCATCGTACTGCTGGCCGGCTGGCTTTTGGGAATCCTCCAGATCGGAACGGCGGTCCTCCTGTCCAGGACCCTCGGAGCCAGAAGCGTTCTTGTGTTCTGGACACTTCTCATGACCCTTCTGGCCGTTCTTCTCGACGGATGGATCAGAAAAAAAGGCACGGTTCTGTTCGAAGCACTGTGATTTTTTTTGAAATAATTTCAGAGGCAGCCGACAGTGGCTGCCTTTCTTTTGTCCAAAAAGACAAACAAATCTTCATTTGATTTGTTTACTACATCCAATTTCGCCACAATTCCTAGCAATTACATGATTTATCCAATTATTTTCTTTGTTTTTTAAGACAAAACCATTGACTAAATGGGACGATTTTTTTATAAGGGAAGACAGCTTTCAGGTAAGCGAGGTAATGAAATGAAAACTATCAGGAAAATCACATGTATTGCATTGGTCATGTGCCTTGCAATGGCAGCAGTATTCGCAGGCGGAAACGCCGAGACATCCGCAAAGAAGACATACAAGGTCGGTATCTGCCAGTTCGTGCAGCATGTCGCCCTTGACTCCGCAACACAGGGATTCATGGATGCCCTCAAGGACGCTCTGGGAAACGACGTCACATTCGACAACCAGAACGCATCCGGTGACATGTCAACCGTCACCACGATCGTAAACAGCCTTGTCTCCAACAAGGTCGACCTGATCCTTGCCAACGCAACTCCTCCCCTCCAGGTCGCAGCTGCCGCAACAGGAGACATCCCAATTCTGGGAACATCCGTCACAGACTACGAGACAGCACTTGACCTCAAGCTCACAAACGGAGCCACAGGAATCAACATCTCAGGCGCATCTGACCTTGCCCCGCTGGACAAGCAGGCAGAGATGATCACCGAGCTCTTCCCCAACGTCAAGAACGTCGGACTTCTGTACTGCTCGGCCGAGCCAAACTCGGTCTTCCAGATCACACAGATGGAAAGCTATCTGGACAAGATGGGCGTCAAGCACACCAGATACGCATTCACAGACTCCAACGATGTCGCATCAGTCACAGCAGCAGCCTGCGAGAGCGCCGATGTCATCTACATCCCGACCGACAACACAGCCGCTTCATGCACCGAGTCGATCAGAAACGTCGTCGAGCCGGCAAAGGTTCCCGTCGTGGCCGGTGAGGAAGGAATCTGCAAGGGATGCGGAGTCGCAACACTCACAATCAGCTACTACGATCTCGGATACACCACCGGTAAGATGGCAGTCGATGTCCTCAAGAACGGTGCCGACATCAGCAAGATGGCAATCCAGTACGCAGCAAACCCGATCAAGGAGTACAACGCAGAGCTCTGCGCAATCCTTGGCGTGAACGTACCGTCAGACTACACCGCCATCTGATGAAGACTTCTGAACCCTTTGGAGGTATGGTTTGAATATCGGATCTTTGATCAGTGCACTTCCCGGTGCCATCGCCCAGGGACTCATCTGGGGTGTGATGGCCATAGGGGTGTACCTGACTTACAGAGTATTGGACATAGCAGACCTGACGGTAGACGGCACAATGGCCACAGGCGGTGCCGTCTGCGTCATGATGATGCTTAACGGGGCGAACCTCTGGGTCGCCCTTTTGTGCGCTGTTCTGGCCGGCATGATCGCCGGTCTTGTCACCGGACTTTTCCACACGGCAATGGGAATCCCTGCCATCCTCGCGGGAATCCTCACCCAGCTTTCGCTCTACTCCATCAACCTGGCGATCATGGGTTTCAAGGCCAACCAGGGAATCAACGTCAGGAACTATCACCTTCTGGTATCCTCGCGAAACGTCAAATCCCTGGGACTGGACAACCCCATTTTCGTGATGATCATTGTCACGGCAATCCTCATCGGAATCCTGTACTGGTTCTTCGGTCGTGAGCTCGGAGCCGCCCTCAGGGCAACAGGTTCCAACGAGCGAATGTCACGTGCACAGGGAATCAACGTCAACCGCTGCAAGATCATCGGACTGATGCTCTCAAACGGAATCGTAGCCCTTGCTTCCGCACTGTTCGCCCAGTATCAGGGTGCCGTTGACGTCAACATGGGTCGTGGTGGAATCGTCATCGGACTTGCCGCCGTCATCATCAGCACGGTCATTTTCGGCAAGATCTTCCACAACTTCGCACTCAAGCTCCTCGGAGTCTCCATCGGAGCCGTGATCTACTACATCGTCATCCAGATCGTGCTCTGGCTCGGTCTGAACACCAATCTGCTCAAGCTTCTCTCAGCTCTGGTCGTGGCAGTCTTCCTTGCCATACCCTACTGGAAAGGGAAACTGGTGAAAGGAGCCAAGAATGCTTGACCTAATCAACCTCAGAAAGACATTCAATCCGAACACCATCAACGAGAAGGTCGCCCTGAACGGAGTGTCCCTCCATCTCGAAGACGGCGACTTCGTCACAATGATCGGCGGAAACGGCGCAGGAAAATCCACCCTGCTCAACGCAATAGCAGGAGTCTGGCAGGTCGACGACGGAAAGATCGTCATCGACGGAACCGACATCACAGGTCTGAGCGAGCACAAGCGCGCCCCATGGCTCGGACGAGTTTTCCAGGACCCGATGATGGGTACCGCCGCAACAATGCAGATCATCGAGAACCTTGCCCTTGCAAAACGCAGAGGCCAGAAACGCGGTCTGAAGCCCGGCGTAACAAAGGCAGAGAAGGACGAATACAGAGACCTTCTTGCCACACTGGGACTGGGACTTGAGAACAGGATCACCGAGAAGGTCGGACTTCTGTCCGGAGGCCAGAGACAGGCCCTCACCCTTCTCATGGCCACCCTGAACAAGCCCAAGCTTCTGATGCTGGACGAGCATACCGCCGCCCTGGACCCCAGAACAGCAGAAAAGGTGCTCACCCTCTCCGACCAGATCATCAAGGAGAACAACCTGATGACCATGATGGTCACCCACAACATGAAGGACGCAATCCGCTACGGAAACCGCCTGATCATGATGAACGACGGAAAGATCATCCTCGACATCCGTGGCGAGGAGAAGAAGAACCTCACAGTCAAGGCGCTCATGGACGAGTTCGCACGCGCAAGCGGCGAGGAAATCACAAGCGACAAGGCACTTCTGTCGTAATTACTTTCAAAACAGACAAATAAAAAGGAACCTGAAGACAACTCCCCAGGTTCCTTTTTTCATGTCTTCTTTCTAAATCAGAGTGCTCTGAGAATGGCCTCGACCAGAGCCGTGAAGTCGGCCTTGACCTTCAGACCGGTCTCAAGGACCTCCTGGTGGTTCAGCGGCTGCGAGAGGATTCCGGCGGCCATGTTGGTCATGCAGCTGATTCCGATCGTCTTCAGACCGCAGTGCGCGGCTGCAATCGCCTCGGGAACAGTGGACATTCCGGCTGCGTCGGCACCCAGGACCCTGGCGGCCCTGATCTCCGCGGGAGTCTCGAAGTTCGGACCGGCGAAGAACATGTACACACCCTCTCTCAGCTTGATTCCAAGCTCCTTGGCCTGTTTTCTGACAACATCGGCAAGATCGGGATCGTAGGCTCTGGACATGTCGAAGAATCTCGGGCCCAGATCCTTGGGATTCGGTCCCCTGAGAGGACATGAAGGAACAAGCTTTATGTGGTCCGTGATGAGCATCAGGTCACCCGGCTTCCATGCCTTGTTGATGCATCCGGCTGCATTGGTCAGGATCAGATACTCCACTCCCAGAGCCCTCATCGTCTGGATCGGGAACACAACCTGGTCCATCTCGTAACCCTCATAGTAGTGGAAGCGTCCCTGCATGCAGATGACGCTCTTTCCCTCAAGATCTCCTATGACCAGTCTTCCGGCATGGCCTTCGACAGTCGATACCGGAAAGTGCGGTATTGTCTTGTAATCAATGAAAATAGGATCCTTAATCTTATCTGCAAGGTCCCCAAGTCCTGAACCCAGTACAAGTCCGACCTCAATCTTCCTTCCATGGGTGATCTTCTCGATGAAAGCTTTTGTCAACTCAAGTTTTCTCATCAGGCTATCCATCATTTCTCCTCCTTTTGCATATGCGTAAGTGTCTTGTCCAACATATCTGCAAAGCACTTCTGCCTTGCCGCATCTATCTTTCCCTGTTGCTGGGCAAAAACTCCCCAGCTACGGAGTTCCTGGTTCACAAGCCGGTCAGCCAGCTTCACACGGATCTCGTCCTCCGTGTAACGGTATCCCCTGTCGTCGATCACGACGCAGCCCTTCTCCAGAAGGCGGGATGCAAGCGGAATGTCATGGGTGATGCAGAGCGAGCCCTTCCGTGCACCCTGCACTATGAAGTCGTCCGCGCTGTTCTCTCCTGTGCTGACTATTTCCATCCGGACTTCGGATCTGATTGCCTTCAACCTGTCGGGATCCGATTCCCCCTGCTCCCTGGCCTGCTGCCTCTTGCGGAACGTGTCGTCGGCGATGTAACGCTTAACATCCGCAAGCTCCCTGTCGGCCACGAAACGGCATGCGCAGCCCAACCTCGAGGCCGCCCTGAGAATGATCTGTCTGAGATTAACGGGAACTGAATCGGCATCCACCCAGATATCGTAAGACATGGCTCAATTGTAGGGCAAAAAATGGCAGGACACAAGTCGCATGATTATTGAATAAAAACTGTATAAACACTAGTATTAAAAAGGGTCCATATAAGCCATCGGACCATAGAAAATGTTCATGGAGGAACAGATGAAGATCTCCGCTCTACAGAAAGCAAGATACGCATATTCACCAAAGCTCCCGAAGATCCTCAGAGAGGACATCAGGAGTCTCGACGTTGTCATCGGACAGCCTACAGAGTCAGCAGCCGACCAGGCAGAGCTCAAGAAGCTCTTTCCCAACACCTACGGCCTGCCGAAGGTAAGCTTCAAGGTCTCCAACGGCTCAAAACCGGGTAGAAAACTCAATGTCGGCGTCATCCTTTCCGGTGGACAGGCACCTGGCGGACACAACGTCATCTGCGGCCTCTACGACGCCCTCAAGAAGGCCAACCCCGAGAACAAGCTCTACGGCTTCATCGGCGGCCCGAGCGGAATCCTTGATGACAAATACCTTGTCATGACCGACGAGATCATCGACGAGTACAGGAACACAGGCGGATTCGACATCATCGGTTCAGGAAGAACCAAGCTCGAGACAAAGGAGCAGTTCGAAGTCTGCACCAAGGTCTGCCACAGCCACGACATCAACGCTATCGTCATCATCGGCGGTGACGACTCCAACACAAACGCAGCCGTCCTGGCCGAGTACTTCAGAGCCCAGAAAGAGGACATCTGCGTAGTCGGATGCCCCAAGACAATCGACGGCGACCTGAAGAACGAGAGCATCGAGGCCAGCTTCGGTTTCGACACAGCTACAAAGACATTCGCAGAGCTCATCGGAAACATCGAGCGTGATGCAAACTCAGCCCGCAAGTACTGGCACTTCATCAGACTCATGGGCAGAAGCGCGAGCCACATCACACTCGAGTGCGCACTCCAGACACAGCCGAACATCTGCCTCGTCGGAGAGGAAGTCAAGGCCAAGAACCAGAGCGTCGAGGAAATCACAGCCTACATCGCCAACGTCATCGCAAAGCGTGCTGAGAACGGAAACAACTTCGGTGTCATCCTCGTACCGGAAGGCCTGATCGAGTTCGTCCCCTCCCTCAACGCCCTGATCAGCGAGATCAACGACCTGCTTGCAAAGACCGAGAAGGAGTTCAACGCCCTTGATTCGGTTCCCGCAAAGATCGCATTCGTCGAAGGAAAGCTCTCCTCCGTTTCCAGAAAGGTCTTCGACAGCCTCCCGGCAGAAATCAAGGGACAGCTTCTTGCAGACAGAGACCCGCACGGCAACGTCCAGGTTTCCAAGATCGAGACCGAGAAGCTTCTGATCCAGACCGTCGAGAAGAAACTCAAGCAGATGAAGGAAGAGGGAAAGTACAACGGAAAGTTCAGCGCACTCAGCCACTTCTTCGGCTACGAGGGACGCTGTGCATTCCCGAGCAACTTCGACGCAGACTACTGCTACAGCCTGGGATACAACGCAGCCCTTCTTCTGGGTGCGAACATGAGCGGATATCTCTCAAGCATCACACAGCTGTCCAAGCCGGCAGACGAGTGGCAGGCAGGCGGAATCCCAATCACCATGATGATGAACATGGAGCAGAGGCACGGCGAGAAGAAGCCTGTCATCAAGAAGGCCCTCGTTGAACTTGACGGAAACCCGTTCAAGTACTTCGAGAAGAACAGGGAGACCTGGGCCGTAGAGACAGCCTTCACATTCCCCGGTGCAATCCAGTACTTCGGCCCGTCCGAGGTCTGTGACCAGAGCACCATGACTCTGAAACTCGAGCATCAGAACTGAGAAGCAACAGACAACCGGAGAAGACAATGGAAGCCAACCTCGAGAAGATCATACACATGAGAATCAAACGTACGATGGAGAATCTGGAAAAGAACGGGATGAAGGCCCTCTATGCACCTGACAAGGAATCGGCCCTCGCCCTGCTCAAGACAATGCTTGTTCCGGGACAGACCATCGGCGTCGGAGGTTCGGTGACATTGAGCCAGATCGGTGCTCTGGAGCTCATCAGAGACCCGAAGTACCACTTCTTCGACAGATACGACCAGAGCCTTTCAGAGCAGGAGCTTGACGAGGTCAAGAAGAAGGCCATCACGGCGGATGTCTTTCTTGCAAGCACCAACGCCCTGACCGAGACCGGAATGCTATACAACATCGATGGAACGGGAAACAGGCTCTGCGCCTTCGTCTACGGACCCGGCAAGCTCATCATCGTTGCCGGATACAACAAGATAGTCCCCACAATCGAGGACGCCATTGTAAGGGTCAAGACAATCTGCGCACCGGCGAATGCGGTCAGGCTCGGACTTGACACCTACTGCGCCAAACACGGCCACTGCATCAATGCAGGACCGGACCGCAACAACCTGATGTTCCCCGCAACGGGAACCTGCGATTCCAGAATGTGCAACAACGCCGTGATAACGGGAAGGCAGAGGCCGGGCAGAACAACGGTGATCATTGTCGGGGAGGTTTTGGGATACTGATGAAGATACGATCAAGCATAGACAGCATTAATCTTGAAAGCATAAACAACAACGCACTGGATCTCTCGAAGAACTACATCTTCAATCTGGACTGCTATGTCATGGATGTGGCCTCGGTCCTCATGCTGTTGGTTAACATCTTCTGGTTCGTGGTGAACTTCATAAAAAGGACACCCGTCAGATCCACTGTCAGTTGTCTGGGAATAATCCACGGAATCATCTTCCCGGTCGTCACCCTTCTCTTCCTTATGAAGAGAAAACCCGACAACTATTCATGGACAAGAGTACTGGTCATTGTGTTCCATCTTTTCGTAATCGCAATGACCACATTCCTGAATCTGCATATCGGAACCACATCATCTGGAATACCGCTTTCAATGTTCTGGCTTCTGATCTGTGCCCTGGTTCCCATGATAAGCCTTGTCGACAGCGCCATAGTGATGCTGGTCCTTTTCCTGTCCACATTCCTTCCCAACCTCATCCTTTTCGGATCTGGCAATGTGAACTGGAACAACCTGATGGTCGCGGTCTGTATAATCGCATCGTATTTCGGATTCAGGCTGTTCGCCATCAGCAACTCGCGCCTCATCCAGGCCCTGGCCCTGACATCCTACTACGACCACCAGACTGGCGTCCTGAACAAGAGAGCCCTGAAGGAATACCTCGCAAACGTAAAGAACAAGAATGTAACCCGTATCGGTGTGATGCTTTACGATATCGACGACTTCAAGGCATACAACGACAAGTACTCCCATGAGCAGGGAGACAAGATGCTGCTTGAGATCAGCGACATCGTCTCCATGTTCCTCAAGGGCGAGGGAGCCATGGTCTTCAGACACGGTGGTGGAGACTTTGTGGCCATCATGGAGGACATCTCCGACGACAGACTCCTGAAAATAGCCCTCAAGGCAAAGGAAATCGTCGAGGACATGAAGATCGAGCGCAACGACGGAACAATCCGCAAATACGTCACGATCACCGTCGGATGTGCATCGGCCAACCTCGATGACAATGTTGACATCCTCAGCGATGTGGATACCCAGAGGGTCATCGGAAAGAAAGGAACCAAGGACTGCGTCGTCTTCAACGGCAGGATCTACGTGGCCGAAGGCGAGATCACAACAGACCAGCAGCCTACCCTCTACACCGAGCGTGTTGCCGCGGCCGTGGCCGAGGCCATGAAGCACAACGAGCTGAAGATATTCATCCAACCGATGTATGACACAACCACCCAGAACATGGTCGGTTCAGAGGCCCTCTCCAGATGGGTCAAACCGGACGGAACCATCATACGCCCCTCCGAGTACATTCCGGAGCTTGAGAAGAACAGCTCCATCCTCGCGCTGGACTGGTTCATGTTCGAGGAGACCTGCCGTGTCATCAAGAGAATCAAGGACATGGGACTTCCCCCGATCAGGATCTCCGTCAACTTCTCAAGAATGCATGTCCTCTATGAAAGAGACATCGAGAAGAGGCTGTGCGAGATCGCAGACTCCTACGGCGTCAACCACAACCTGGTCGAGATCGAGATCACGGAGTCCGCATACATACATCTTCCGACCATCATCGAGCCGATCATCCGCGGAATCAGAAACGCCGGTTTTGCGGTTGCCATCGACGACTTCGGAAGCGGTGCATCGTCGCTTGAGTTCATCAACACGGTCGATGTCGATACCCTCAAGATCGACAAGTCCCTGATCAGCTCCAACTGCTCCGACGAGAAGGAACGTGTCCTTCTTGAATCGGTCGTCCTGCTCGCCCACAGGCTCCAGCTCAACTCGATTGCCGAAGGCGTCGAGACCGTCGAGCAGCTCGGCTTCCTCAAGACCATCGGATGCAAGCAGATTCAGGGATTCATCTTCTCAAAGCCGCTTCCGGAAGAGGATTACATCGAGCTTTACAAGAAAGAGGCGAAATCCCACGAGACCTACACCTCACAGGTCCATGAGGTCACATCCGGACAGTCCTCGCTCCAGATACTGGTCGACACGGTGTTCAAGGAGTATCCGACCGTCCTGATCTCGAACCTCTCCAAGAACAGCTACTACGCCATGACGTATGAGGCCTTCACAGACCACAGGTATCCGCAGGCCGGAATCCTGTCGTCTCTCCTGGAGGAGGTAATACCCAACCTGGCTCCCGAGTACAGAGAGATGTTCGGAAAGGAATTCACCGTTGAGAAGAAGCTTGAGGCGTTCAGAAACGGAGAGGACAAGTTCAGCTATCAGATAAAGCTCAAGGACAAGGACGGATACAAGACAATCGACACCGTCACCTATTTCGTTCAGGAAAAAGGTGATGAGGACGTTCTCGCGGTCACTCTCTGTTCAGAGTCCAGTTGATTACTCAGCCGAGAAATCGGTCGTGAAGATCGGGCTCGGCTCGTTCAGGTGGTTTCTGTTCATGATGTTGTAGTCGAGGTGCTTGAAGAGGTTGTCCCTCTTCTCCGCCTTGACCAGCCACTCTGTGTTCACCGCATTCTTGCACATGTTGTCGTAGACAAGGTTCAGATTGGCAATATGGCCCTCAACACGCTTTCTGGCATACTCCGCACTGGTCTGGTTGTGGATGATGAACGGCCAGTCGCTTGCCATCAGAAGAAGGGTCTCCCTTGCAGCCTGGTTGAGGAATCTCTGCTTAAGACTCTTCTGTGCGGGGAATCTCTCTGCAAGCTCCGTCATGCGCTCGATGGCCTTGAAGATGTGTCTGTACAGCCATGCGTTGGATGTGTTGTCGACCCACACTGCCGAATATCCACCTACTCCCCAGCTTGAAGGAGCCGGATTCAGGGTCTGGACTATCGGTTTTGACTTGATGAAGTCGGATGGGGTCATCAAGGACACGTCGTCGCTCTCGGCGATCTGTCTGACAAGGCTCTCGATCCACTGGACACCCTCGTACCACCAGTGGCCGAACAGCTCGGCATCGAAGCTCACCGTGTAGATGGGGTCTCCATCAACATAATCGGAAATGCTTCTTGTCCTGCTCTGGACATGGTAGATGAAGTTCTTGGCATGGGAGACAACACGTTCGGCAGCCTTCTGTCTGTCATAGACAGCCTTGTCCGCTGTGTCTCCGGTCACTGCATAGTACTTGAATCCGGTGAAAGACCTCACCTCAGGCTCATGGACATACGGTCTGATGTAGTCCCATGGGAGATCGAATCCGATATCCCTGTAGAAATCCCTGTAGCAGGGATCTGCAGGATAGCCTTCTGTTGAAGACCATACCAGACTTGCAAGGTTTGAGTCCCTGGTGAAGCAGTAGAGTCCGTTGGGGCATCTGACAGGGCTGTAGGATCCGCACTCGGCCTCGTCCCTGGAAAGGACCAGAGCCTGGGATGCAAGGCTTACCCAACTGATGTTGTGACGCTTCAGAAGCTCCTCGAGACCATTGAAATATCCGCATTCCGGAAGCCAGAAGCCATCGGACATCTTGTCGAAATGCCTGCTGTGCTCAAGCACACCGGTTTCGATCTGTGCATTGATTGCGATCGGATAGTCCTTGAAAACAGGAAGGTATGCATGTGTCGCCGTTGTGGTGATCAGTTCCAGGCAGCCGGAGTTGGAAAGCTCGTTGAACGCATTCAGGATGTTGCCCTGGCACTCGTTCTGGTAGAAAGCCTTGTTGATGACCAGCTCGTTTCTGAAGGACTCGGCAAGCACCCTCTTCTCGGGATTGTCCTTGAGGCGCTCGATCTCCTTGTCTCCGAGCTCGATGTGCTGGTCGATGTAGGCCACGAACCTTTCGTTCAGAAGCTCGTCCGAAAGCATTGCACACAAAGTCGGGCTGAGGGAGAACGTCAGCCTGAATGGGACGGAATCGTCCCTGAGGCGATACATCATCCTCAGAAGCGGGATGTAGGACTCGTTCATGGCTTCGTAAAGCCAGTCTTCCTCAAGGAACTTCTCGTATTCGGGATGTCTTACGAACGGAAGATGAGCATTGAAGATAAAGTTCAGTTTGCTGGTTTTCATCTGGCCACCTCCGCATCTGCACCGTCATCTGTTATTTTGGCAATAAGTTCACGGACCTGGTTGTTCTCAAGAACAGTTCCGCCCTTCAGGACAAGAGAAGAGAACATCTTCTTGAATGTCACGTTGTCCCTGAGCTTCTCAGGATGTGTAGAAAGCCAGCTTTCGGTCGTGGAGACAGGTGAGCTCTTGCAGAGGACCTTCTCCTCTCCTTCCTTGCGGAGAACAAGGCAGACCTGATAGGAATAACCAAGATGGGGAAGCTCGACTGTCCAGTTGTCATCCGAAGGAGATATCTCGATGTCGTAGGACGCGACCTCGTTGCAGTCGACGTCGAATCTGACGTTTCTCAGAACCAGTTCGGCTCCGCCGTCCTCGAACTCGGTCTCTAGCTGAGATGAGAGGCTCCAGAAAACATAGGCCCAGTTCATGTCCTTGAGAATCATGTGGATCGATGTCTCGTTATAGCTCTCCGGAAGAGGCTCGGTACCCGGAAGGGAAAGATCGTTGGCCGACTGCACATCGGTGAGAGTGTTAACGAACTTCTTTCTTGAGCTTCCCGAATGCTCCTCGTTCAGGCTGTTTTCGTCCTCGTCATACAGATCCTCTAGTGCATCGATGAGCTCATCTCTGCTGAGGGTCTCCCAATCCTCCAGATCCTCCTGGCTGGCAATGTTCCGAAGCTCGTTTTCAGAAAGACTTCCAATGTTTATCAGAACCATGTCATCCCCTTATGTTCTCTTGTGTCCTAATACTCTATATCTTAGAGAATCGGCCATTTTTGGTCAATCTTCTATACATTGAAGACAGTCCGCAGACTGCAGGCCAAAGAGTCGATTAGATGTTGCATAATCGTCACAATTTGTTAAAATGGAATGCGTGAAAAAAACATCCATCATCATACACGGTCATTTCTATCAGCCTCCACGCGAGGATCCATATACAGGTGTTGTCCCTATCCAGGAAAACGCAAAACCTTATGACAACTGGAACGAGGCCATCTTTGCAACATGCTACAAACCGAACAGTGCCTCCAGATACCTCAGTCCGGACGGCAGAGTAGACCACATCTACAACAACTATGCCCGCATCTCGGTCAACATCGGACAGACCCTGCTCGACTGGGCTGACGAAGCCCATCCCATATTCCTCAAGATGCTCAGACGCGCCGATGCCGAGAGCATGAAGAGATACGGCCATACCTCGTTCATGGCGCAGGCTTTCAACCACACCATCATGCCGCTGGACAGCGAGCATACAAAGAGGATCCAGACGGTTTGGGCCATAGAGTCTTTCAAAAAGCGCTTCGGACACGATCCGGAAGGCTTCTGGCTGGCAGAATGTGCGATTAATGATGAAGTTGTGGATATTCTTTCCGAATACGGAATAAAATTTGTGGTTCTGGCACCGTGGCAGGCGAACAAAATCGACGGAATCCCCACGCAAAACGGAACCATGCCCTGTGACAGACCCTTCATTCTCAAGGGAAAAAAGGGCGGAGAGATCAGCGCATTCTTCTACAATCCCGAGTTCTCCAGCGGTGTCAGTTTCGGCCACATGCTCAGGGATGCAGATGCTATGTTCAAGAGCCTCAAGGACCTGAAGACCAAGATGGAGGATCCGGATCTGATCTCATGGGCAACAGACGGTGAGATCTACGGCCACCATGAACCGTTCGGAGACATGGGTCTTGCCGCCCTCATCAGGAAGATAGACGAAAGCGAGGAGTTCGAGCTGGACAATTTCGGCTCCTTCCTTGAAAAACATCCTGCCACAGAAGTCGCCACACTCTCTCCCGGAGACGAAGGACTCGGAACATCCTGGTCCTGTATGCACGGAGTCGGAAGATGGTTCAGAAACTGCGGCTGCCATACAGGCGGCCCGGACTCATGGAACCAGAAATGGCGCGGTCCCCTCAGAAAGGCATTCAACAATCTGGAGACCAGTGCAAGGATCATCATCGACAAGGAAACGAAACGGATACTTGGGAAAGACGCCGACTACCAGAAGATCACACTGGACTACAAGGTTGTGGTCTCCCATGAAAAGAACGTTTCCGAATTCATCGATGGATTAGGAATCAAGGAAGAGCAGGACAAGGTGGCACTTGCCACGTTGCTCGAAGCCTTCAGGGACATAATGTTCTCCTACACCAGCTGCGGTTGGTTCTTCAACGACATCTCCGGCATAGAGCCCAGGCAGAACATAGCCTACGGCATGTATGCCGCCCAGCTTCTGAACAGATTCTCCAAGACAGACCTCTGTGCCCAGCTTCTCGAAGACCTCAAGGAAGCCAAGAGCAACGAGGAGGAACAGGGAACCGGTGCGGAGATCGCCTTGTGCGACATGCCGCACAGAAAGAACTATTTCCTTGCTTGCTCATATTTTGCAGCCAACCGACTAATTGCCGATCCCAGCGACTACACTGACGACTGGGGTTTCATGCACATGGTCAGCCATTCTGAGAACATGATCACACTGTGCAACACAAGGACGCTTCAGACAAACAGGATCACATACTCCCCCATCCAGTTCGCAAAGGGTGCCATGGGATTCCTGCTCACCGACATGGACAGCGGAGAATCCATCCGCCTGAATGTGCTCACATCGTCTGAGAAATCCCTGAAGTCCTACATCTCCTGGGTCGAGGCCAGACTTTCTGCAGGATTCCCCGAGGCTATGATAGACACCCTGGCGAAGAACATCGGAAACTATCTTCCACTTGTCGCCAACAACAGAAACCTCTTCAAGGAGACAATCTTCACCGAGAACATCGGAACCTGCATCAAGGCAATGAAATCACTCATCCTTGACCAGCCCGACATGGACATGAAGAAGCGTATAGAAACCTTCAACAGGATTTCCGTCTTTGTCAAACTCAAAGGCCGCACCACGGATATCGAGGACATCCTGGAGGCGCTGGACAGAAGGTTCGACCAGTACGGAAAACAGCTTCTGATTGACGAAACGGACCTCAGGCCCCTTGAGGACGCACTGGATCTTCTGGATGCGGTCAGACTTGACGGTTTCGAGCCCAAGCTGACGCTACTTCAGGACGCCGTGTGGAACATGAAGGAAAACATTTCGGATCCGGTTCTGAAGGTCAGGATTGCAAAGAGCCTCAACCTGATGCCCTTCTGAGATGTTCTGATACTATCTGTTGCCGAGCATCATCCTTGCATGCTCGAGCGAGACCTCAGACTCGTCACCGCTGAGCATCCTCGCAATCTCGTGGACCCTGTCATCTCCGTCGACCTGCTTCAGGCGTGTGAACGTGCGTCCGTTCTCAACGCTCTTGGTGACAACCATCTGGACATCAGCCATGCTGGCTATGCTCGCAAGATGTGTGATTGCGATAACCTGTTTTGTCAGCGAGAGATCCTTGATGCATTTCGCAAGGCTTATGGCCACGGATCCGCCTATTCCGGAGTCTATCTCGTCGAACACCTGAGTCTGGATCTCATCCTCTTTGGACAGCACGGTCTTCAGGGAAAGCATCACACGGCTGAGCTCTCCACCGGATGCGATGTCCCTCAGGGCCTTCTGGGGCTCACCCGGGTTTGCGCTGATCAAAAACTCGATCTGGTCCCTTCCGTGCACGCCGGATTTTCCTTCCGTTATGCTGATGCTGAATTCGGCATTGGGCATTCCAAGAGTCCTCAGAACCTCCCCTATGCTCTTCTGAAGCGCTGATGCTCCGCTCTTTCTGGACCTGCTGAGCTTTTCGCAGCAGAGGTCATAGTTCTTCTCAGCCTGTTTCAGGGCCTTTTCACACTCGTCCAGATGAACCTGGAAGTTCTCCGTGACATCCAGAGTCTCCCTGGCTTTCCCTGCAAACGCAAGGACATCCTCAAGCTCAGGTCCGTACTTTCTCTTGAGCTTCTGAAGCTGCGAAAGACGGTCCTGCATGCTGTTCACGGCATCCTCGGAGTACTCGATCGACCTCAGGTATTCCCTCAGCGCCTCGCTTATGTCCTCGGTCTCTATCCTTGCGCTTTCAAGCCTTGCGGTATAGTCCTGAAGCTTTGAATCAGCCTTTGCAGCCTTTGCAACGGAGGAAATGGCGTCATAGATGCCCGCTCTGGCATCCTTTAGCCTGTCCGTGCAGTTGGAGATGTTCTCATATATGGACTCGAACTGTCCCAGGACATGGATCCGCTCCTTGAGCTCTTCGTCCTCTCCTATTCTGACCTTTGCGCCGTCTATCTCATCCAGGGCGAACTGCAGATAGTCCGCCTGCCTCCTGCCCTCTTCCAGACTCCTCAGAAGCTCATCCTTTTTCTTCTGTAGGGAACCGAGCTTCCTGTATGCATCCTCGCACTCGGAAAGGAGGGCTGCGTTCTGTGCATATGAATCCAGGATCCTTCTCTGCCTGTCTACGGAAAGAAGGCTCTGGTGCTCGCTCTGGCCATGCATGTCTATCAGGCTCTCGGCCATGGTGCACAGGTCCTGCCTTGAAAAGACCTGGTTCTGAACATGGATCAGCGACCTTCCGCCGTTGGCCTTCACTGTGCGTCTGACATAGACGGCGCCGTCCTCAGGCTCAACTCCGCGTTCGGCCAGCCATGGAAGGATCTCGTGGCCTTCGGGAATGGAGATCACTGCGTTTATCACTATCTCATCGGTTCCGGCACGTACGGCACCCGTGTCCGCCTTCTCACCCATCAGAAGCCCCAGCGCACCGAGGATGATGGACTTTCCGGATCCGGTCTCACCTGTGATCACATTGAAACCGTCGGAAAAATCAACGCTGAGATTCTCTATCAGTGCGAAATTGCGGATCTCCAGATGTTCAAGCATTGAAACCTCCGGCCCATGCCAGCTTGTCTCTGAGAACCTCTATGAACCTTCTTCTGGGATTTTCAACAAACAATGCCCTGTCTTTGCCCTGACGGACGGAAATCTCATCGCCCTCAAGGAGGTTGAACACCTGATGGCCGTCACATGTAAGAGACATTTCGGTATTCTGCCTGGGAATCAGAAGCTTGATCTCCGAGTCCCTGTTGACCACAAGCGGCCTGACGCTCATGGTGAACGGGCAGATTGGATTGATGATTATGGCTTCCAGAGAGGCATCGATTATAGGCCCTCCGGCAGATAGACTGTATGCCGTGGATCCGGTGGGAGTTGCCATGATCATGCCGTCGGCCCTGAGATTCGCCGCAAGGATGCCGTCCACAAACAGATCCAGCTTTGCCATTCTGGCATGCGAAACAGCCGAAACGGTCACATCATTCAGAGAGCAGGTACTGAAGACTTCTTTCCCTTTCCTGCTCACACTGACATCCAGCATCATGCGCGACAGTACACCGGTTTTGCCGTCCATGTACTCGCCGAGCACCTTCTCAATCTCGTCTACGGAAGTCTCAGCGATGTAACCGAACGTCCCCATGTTCACGGCAAGAATAGGTACTCCCCGACCCCTGAGCATAACCGCACAGGCCAAAACCGTTCCGTCTCCACCCAATGAGATTGCCAGATCACATGCAGGAACATCGATTGAAAGGTCTTCCAGAGAAGACGAGAGCATTATGACCTTGCTATCTATCCCCATCTCCGTCAGACATGCCGTGATGCGTGCGGCAACGCGCCCCACATCATGCTTGGAGGAATTGGCCAGAACCACGACTTTGGAAATATGTCTTTCCGCCATAACGACCTCCACAATCAGGGCAGATGTGCGACAACCTTGGAAACAAGGTCGATCTCATCCGGTTTCAGGAAAAGATAAAGGGGAAACTCCACGGTCCTGTAGAAGAACGAGGCAGCCACCGGAGCTATCTCGAAAGGATCGCCCTCCACTTCCTTGAAAAGGCAGTCGGCAAACGCCATTTTCACAGGAACCTTCTTCGCATTGGCGAACTTCATGGTCTCATCAGGCCTTGAGTCCAGCATCACGGCAAACGATGCCGCATTGGATGAGAACTCCACCAGTCCCAGACCGAACTGCCTGTGCCTGGTCTTTGCAAGACTCTGCTGATAGACCTTGAGGATCTCCAGTCTCCTGGCGCAGTTCTCCCCCAGATTCGAAAGCTGTACCATACCCAGCGCAGCGTTCATATCCGGCATGGTGAGATATCTGGAAGGCCTCTTTCCGTGCAGAGACCCGGAATACTCCCTGGTCATGGCCATCACAGCACCGCCGCCTGCGCTGACAACGCTGTCCTCTTCCATTGCACAGACGACAATTTGACCGATTTTCCCTGCGGAAAACTCCTCACCTACCTTGGATCCTATGCTCTCGGAAATGTCCTCAATGACCTTGACCTCACCGTAATCGCAGCTTTCTACGAACGTGGTCTTCTCGTTGTATCTTACAGGAAGCGTTCCGAACGGTTCATACAGCAGAAGCACCTCAGCCCCGCTCTGCGCTACCAGAGCCTCGTCAGGGCATCCGTTCTGCTTATCGATATCAACAAACACCATCTCTGCCCCGATTCTGTCAAAAACAGTCCTGTAGATGTCAGGAGAAAGCGGAGAGACAGCCACTTTGGTGCCACTGGTCACGCCCATGGCCGTAAGAGCATAGAATAGACAGTCCGGATATGACCTGAAGGCAATGCCAGAGGAAACTCCTACCGTTTCGCAGAAGCTCTGCACAAAGGCCTTGGCCCTCTCTCCCGGACCTATTTTCTCATTGACCATGGTCTGCAGGACACTGTCCATGTCCCGCCGTTTCAAAGTGGGTTTGTAGAACTGGATCATCTTAGCTGAAATTTTAATCAAGAACCGCCTTTTAAGCAACTTCAATCGAACTTGCCTTTACCAACAATTTGATTGAGGAAAGCCCCTTCCGTGTTGTAAAATTGTACTTTAGGAACTGTTTTCAGAACATTCCCCAATAGGAGAAATTAGAAAATGCTGAAACTCAACAAAAAGAGAACCTTCCTCATCGGATTTGCGTTCTTCGGGATCCTGCTGCTATGGCAGGTCTATGATTCATGGTGCCCCACGCTGCTCACCGAAATCATAAAGACAAAGCTCGGCACCGCAGACGAGCTCGAGGTCCAGTGGCTGGTCGGAATCATCATGGCCTGCGACAACCTGGCCGCCCTTATTCTCCTCCCGATATTCGGAAGCCTCTCGGATAAAACACATACAAAGATAGGAAAGAGAATGCCCTATATCCTGATCGGAACCTTCGTATCAGCCGTGGCATTCCCATTCATCCCTCTTTTCTTCCATATCAATAAGATTGGAGCCATGATCGCAATGATGGCCATCGTGCTCCTGTTCATGATGATGTACAGAAACCCTGCCGTCGCCCTCATGCCGGACATCACACCCAAGCCGCTCAGAGCCAAGGCAAACGGAATCATCAACATCATGGGTTATCTCGGCGGAGCATTCGCCACAGTCCTCGGAATGGTCTTTGTCCTCTCCAAGTACCTGACAACCCCCGCCGGAAGCCGCAGCCTCATGACAATCGAGCTGCCGTTCGTCATCGCCTCCATCCTCATGGTCATCTCCGCCCTCGTCCTCTTCTTCACCATCAAGGAGAACAAGATCGAGGCAGAGATCAAGGACGAGCTCGAGGAAGGCGAGCGCATGGCTGCAATCGCAGATCCCGTTGACGACGACAAACCGATGTCCAAAGCCAACAGAATCATGCTCTTCGCCATCCTCGGCGCCGAGTTCCTGTGGTTCATGTCCGACAACGCATTGGGCACATACCTGAACAACTACGTCTTCTACGCCATGGGTGCCGCCACCAGCAACACATCCATGATGGTCATTGTCGGCGGTCTTGCATCCGTCATAGGATTCGGAACAGCCGGTTTCATAGCAGACAAGATCGGAAGAAAGTGGACAATCTCAATCGGTCTCATAATGACCTTCATCGGCCTTGTCCTGATGTGCTTCATCAAGCAGAGTGCCACAGTCCTGGATTCAGGCCTGCGCGCATTCCCGAAACTTCTCCTTGTCGTCTGGATCATCAAAGGCTACGGAATGGCTCTTGTCCACAACTGCTCGTTCCCGATGGTCGTCGAGCTCTGCTCCTCCAAGAAAATCGGAAAATTCACCGGCTACTACTATGCATCCAGCATGGCAGCCCAGACAGTCACTCCTGTCCTTCTCGGTCTGATCCTCAGAGCAAGCGGAGCCTGGAGTGTCCTGCCCAAGTACGCCACAATCCTCACACTTGCCAGCTGCGTCGTCTTCACCTTCTGTGTAAAGAACATCAAGGCCAAGAAGATGACAAACGTCAAGGGCCTCGAAGCTCTCGGTGCCGAAGACTGACATTACATCTCATAAAAAACCAAAAGCGGAGCCGTCATGCTCCGCTTTTTTTGTTGTCTCTCAATATATAAGGCAGTACATTTTATGAAATCTGTACTGCCTGTCAGCTGATTTCTCAAAAATCGTGGTTATCGGCTGATTTATCAGCTTGAAAGTCATTTTTCTGCATTTTCGGCTGACGGCCCGAGCGCATCAACGCAGGGGGACCGACGTAAGCGGTGAATAAACCCCCGCTGTTTTCCTGAGCATTAAGCATTACTGTTAAGCCATGGTGGAACCATGCAGCTGAACATTGATGAATACGATTTCTATGTACGACCCGGAGTGACCGACATGCGTAAGCGTGCAACCGGTTTGTCCAGGATCGTTCAGAACCAGATGAAGATGATGCCCTTCTCGAAAGCCGTGTTCCTGTTCTGCGGAAAGGATCACAAGAAGATAGTGGCAATCACCTGGAACAACAACGGCTGGATTGAGATCTCCAAGCGTC
>Ga0256405_10002715_pt1 | contig 39121 bp, 31 predicted proteins | sample RumenRJG_02DNA_FD_189096 | JGI IMG/M metagenome (GOLD analysis project Ga0256405, IMG submission 189096) | Bovine rumen microbial communities from Lethbridge, Alberta, Canada - RJG_02 | ecosystem: Host-associated > Mammals > Digestive system > Stomach > Rumen | place: Canada: Alberta... | reverse complement strand
GTTTGATACATATTTTGATTTGCAACACTAAGATAGGTGAAAAATCTGACATGACAAAATCCTGAGCAACTTTTTGTTGCTCAGGTACTTAAAAAGTTATATTTATAATAGTGTTGCGGAATTAAGGATAGAATGAAACCACATGCTCTTGTAACTTCCCAGAAGCATCCCTAAATACCGCTACATGATGATTGTTACCAGTATTAACAAAATCATTAGGAATTGGATTGCCGTTCTCATCTTTGATGATATTACCCATAACATCCCTCTTGACTCTGATAGGTTCGCCGTTGGCAATTCCTCTGATTTTCACCCTTTTAATAGCAATTCCCTTTTCTTTATTCAACCAAATCGGATTTTCATCGAGGTTAGAGAATGCCTTAGCAGCATCGCCACCAAATTCATCCAATCGCTGTTGCAGTATTGTGCGTACCTTATCATCTATTACTTTGTCTAACTTAAGGTCTTTATCTACGGCCTTTTTGATGGTAAAGACATCCACAATTTTGTATAGTTTCACCTTCAAAGGTACAGCATGGGAATGGTCTTCATTAAGCCAGATCGGATTCTTCTCCAGACTGTTCTTACCTGTGAATGCTTTCTTGGGATCATTATCAAACTCTGCCAATCGTTTCAATAAAGCTTCGCGATGCTTCTGACTTGATACGCGAAGAATGATATCTTCGGTGAACTTGCCGTCAACCTTTCTGTATTCTGCCTCGTAATTACGTATTTTTCCATAGACTGTTTCATTATGTAGGGCACCACGAGGCGTTAGTTGGATTTTATTCTGATGTCCATCTTTTGTCTTGGACTTATTGATGTTCTTGGTTACAACTTTGTTCTTTGCTTTGATGGAAACCAGGATGCTTTCTAGGTGTTTTTTCGTTTCAGCTCGGAATTCATTCAGAGGCATCGGTGCATTGAACACGAGTTTGTGATCCTTTTCGTCGCGATGCAGTTCTTTCTGCTCGATACCGTAGATGCTGCTCGACTTGTCACTTCGGGCATTTAGGTTGCTGAGATATTGAACAATACTCCGTTTGGTGAAGGCAATCGTCAGGGCATCCATTGCGTGATGGCGATGATCATTGCGCTTGGTCCAGTCTTTAATGCGCTTTACGATGTTGCCATTCTTGTCAGTGTAACGTTCTGTTAATCCTAACGCCTCGTATTTATCCCAATTCAGTTCTTGCATCAGGTTTACTAATTGCCAGTCTTCACGCAAACGACTTGTAACGGCACCAGTAGTTGTAACCACAAATGGTACCAATTCTTCTAATATCTCACGGGCTTTTCTTGCGATGTATTGAGAGTCGCGCAGATCACGCTCTAAGAAATCTGATGGAATATTCTCTTCCTTCATCAGCAGATTATTGCGTTTGGTTTTAGAAATGGCCTTCTGGGTATAGAGTTCTTCAATTCTGCTTTCATAATCAACCAAATATTTCTCATCAAATTTGCCTGCCACATAGTCGTAAGCAGTCATATTACCTTTCTCAATATTGATATCACGGACTTCAAGTGTCTTGTTCGAGAATGAATCATCGAAGAGACGTGATTGAGGGATAATATGTTCTATGTCGAATCGTTTGCTGAAAAGATCTTCTCTTGGAATGTAGGTATTGGAGTATAGCGTTTTATAGCCATTCAGTTTTAACTCATTGTAAAGCTTGTAACGCAGGATGTCGTTTCTAGTGACATGCTGTATACCAAATTCATCTTCGAGTTCTTTGCGCAGTTTCTCGCTCTCTGCAGTGTTCTTTCTGATAGCAGCGTCTAATAACTCACGTTCTTCCTGGCTTTTCTTCAGTTCGCGAGCCATCTCAATTCTAATCTCTTCAGGCTTGCCGTAAGTCTTAACAATCTCATTGACGACGTTGATCATCTGGTTTAGGATCTTTTCTACTACAGGGTTACGCAGGCTGTTGCGTCTGATTTCATCAAGGCATGATTTGTATTCTTTCTTTGCAAGTTCTTCTTTGGTTAGAGAACGAGCGGAATGGTTGTAGCCTGCCATCTTGCAGGCTTCGCTATATTCATAGCCTTTCATCATGTGTGGTAGTATTTTCCTGATGGCTTTGGCGCTTAGGCTTCCATAGTCAAGAGCCAGAGGTATATTAGAAAGGATAACGGCATATTCTTTTTCGAATCCGCACAGTTCCTTGATCTTGTTCAGTAAGGCTTCGTTTCCTGTGGCTGAGTTATCACCAGTATATGAATAGAGCAGATGCCACAAACGATAGGCATGCTGCTGCTCTAAGGATTTACCTTCTAGCAAAGGGTCGAAAGTTAGGAAATCAGTTTTGTAGCCTAAACCTCTGAATATTTCAGTCGTGACATTCATTACTTCGTCTGTTGGCATCTTTGCGAAGTCGTATTCGCCATTGCCTGTTAGACTGATAATATCTTGATAAGCCTTGAATAGTGCTGCCATTCTTCTTCGATTCCCAATTGGCGGTTCAAGGCATCTGTTCGCCACGAGAGGGCCTGGGCATAGCCCTCTTTTCCAGCATTCTTGGCTGTAGTTATCTGATGAACGCCATAGAAAGCACCTGCTGTCTGAGTCTTATTGAATCCATGAATAGATGACTTGAAATCGTCGGTCAGGATGTTTGGATAGAATGCAGACTGCGTATTCCATATCTTGTCGAACTCCGCCTGAAGGTCTGATCGGTAGAAAGTTGGTCTGTTTTTCTTTCCTTTATTATATAGGTCTAGTAATAGCTGGCCTGGAGTCATGTTCTCTTCATAGAGCCTTTTGGCAATTTCCATACCGTCAATTAATTCTCCCTCTTCGCCATCTTTCACTTTGCGACTACTCTTGTAGCCTCGCTTTTTGTTGATCATCAACAACACGCGGGCAAAATCCTCTAAGGATATTTCTTCGGTAACTGCCTTTGCTCTGGCTCTGTAGGTTTGGAAAGTGGTATTGTTTCCCTGCTCATATAGAAGTGTTTCATCTGAGATGATATGATGTTCCAACAGGCACTCGATCAGATTCTTTCTGCGTAATTTGTAGCGTTGAAGATTCCTATGCATGCTGCGCTTCATGCGTCGGTCTGCATTGGTGGTAATCGACTTTCCTTTCTCAAAGTTTGTCTTTTCGTCGACTGTTAGAGGATTGACTCTGACACCTAAGCGAATGATTTCTGACTTCTCTTTATCGTTCTCTTTCTCATTGACAAGTGCCCAACCTATACTTGTTGTTCCTAAATCTAGACCTAGAATCTTCTTCATATATCAAGTTTTTAGTTATTTATGCCACAAAAGTACAAAATTCTTTTGAAATGTTTGGTACTTATATGGAAAATATTTATCTTTGCAGCACTAATTTTTAGCAAATCACAATAAGGATTATTCCGTTGTGAAAACATTAGGTCCAGATCCATCGTCCTTCAACGGTGGATTTTTTTGTTATCACAGCATGCTTGGTGCTGCGCGAAGCGTTTCTTTATAATGTATGTAGGGCCTGCATCACTGCGGGCCCTACATACATCATTACTAACCTAAAAAACTAAAACCAATTTATAACGTATGAAAAAGAAACTCTAACTTTGTTTTGTTGATGCAAAGGTACGGTGTGTTTCGGCCATTTCCAAATATTTAGGCAATATCTTCATCGAGTTGTTGCGACGGGGTGGGATAGAGGCGACAAAGGGAAACCAAAGGCCAAAATCTTGTCGCATATACAAAGAAAGTGGGGCTTCAAAACTAAAACAAATAAGAAAAAAGGGCTTTGGATGTTCTCCAAAGCCCTTTCGTTATGAGGTTGCGCTACTGTTAGTTGGCAGCTTCGAATTCTTCGAGGAAACGGGTATCGTTCTCTGAGAACATACGGAGGTCGCTGACGCGATACTTCAGGTTGGTGATACGCTCGACACCCATGCCGAAGGCATAGCCGCTGTACTCCTTGGAATCGATGCCGCAGAGTTCGAGCACGTTGGGATCGACCATACCGCAACCCAGAATCTCGACCCAGCCTGTGTGCTTGCAGAAGCCGCATCCCTCACCGCCACAGATGAAGCATGAGATATCCATCTCGGCTGAGGGCTCCGTGAATGGGAAGTATGAGGGGCGCAGACGGATCTTCGTGTCAGGGCCGAACATCTCGCGGGCAAATGAAAGGAGCACCTGCTTGAGGTCGGTGAATGATACGTTCTTGTCGATATACAGACCTTCCACCTGATGGAAGAAGCAGTGGGCACGAGCCGTGATGGCCTCATTACGAAAGACGCGGCCTGGGCAGATGACGCGGATAGGGCCTGTGAGCTTGCCGTCCTCTGTGTGCATCTGCTCCATGATGCGAGCCTGGACGCTGGAGGTGTGTGAACGCAACAGGATGTTCTTCGTGACATCGTTGGGATGCTGGCTGACGAAGAAGGTGTCCTGCATATCGCGGGCAGGATGGTCGGCAGCAAAGTTCATCATCGTGAAGATGTGATTGTCGTCTTCCACCTCAGGACCGTCGGCAAGGACAAAGCCCATACGGGAGAAGATGTCGATAATCTCGTTGGTGACGATGGTCAGCGGATGGCGTGTGCCGAGCTGTATGGGGTAGGGGGTACGCGTCAGGTCGATGGCCTCTTCGCCAGTCTCCTGCGTCTCGCACTCTTCGCGCAGCTGGTTGATGCGCTCTGTGGCAAGTGTCTTCAGTTCGTTGATCTTCATGCCGACGGTCTTTTTCTGGTCGGCAGCCACATTGCGGAAGTCATTCATCAGGGCTGTGATCTCACCCTTCTTGCTGAGGTATTTCAGTCGGAGCTGTTCTACTTCATCTGCGTTCTTCGCACTCAAATCCTGCACTTCTTTCAGAAGTTGATCAATCTTATCAAGTATCATATTTGTCTTAAAATTGCAATTTTGCGTGCAAAGGTACAAAAAAAATGAGAATTATGATGAAGAATTAAGAATATTTTGTACCTTTGCCGAAATTTTGAGAGAATAGCGGATTATTAGTTACAACTTCAGTCAATGAGAAGGTGTTTTATTGCGCTCAGCGCAATCATGTTGTTGATGTTCTCGTGTACGGGAAAGAAAGCTGGCCAGACGGATGAGGTGCCTACAGACTCTGTAGCAGACTCGACGGACGTGGCGGTCACAGACACGATGGAACTACTGATCACCCAGACGCCGATGCCTCGGGCGGCTGACGCGATGTTCGATGACTTTATCTTCAACTTCGTGGCCAACAAGAAACTGCAGAAGGAGCGCACGGTGTTCCCGCTGCGCACGACAGAGGGCGACAAGACCGTCAATACGAAGGAAGAGCAGTGGCAGATGGAGCGCCTCTTCATGCGACAAGGCTACTACACACTCTTGTTCAGCGACGAGAAGCAGATGTCGCTCATGAAGGATACTGCCGTCAGTCAGGCCATCGTGGAGAAGATTCAGCTGAAGAAGAACCGTGTGGTGAACTACCGATTCTTTCGCGTGAAGGGTGCCTGGATGATGACGAGTATCAACGTGACACCTATCTCTGAGAACGCTAATGCCTCATTCCTCAATTTCTACCAGAAGTTTGTCACTGACAGCGTGTTCCAGCTGGAGAGCATCAACGAGACGGTGCAGTTCGTCGGCCCTGACCCTGATGACGACTTTGCTCAGATGGAAGGCGTGATAACGCCTGATACGTGGGAAGCCTTTGCGCCAACCTTGCCTGTAAAGGTGCTCTACAATATCGTCTATGGCAAGCCGAAGGCTGCCAATAAGGAGATGATATTCCTGATGAAGGGTGTGGCTAACGGGTTGGAGATGGAACTACGCTTCAAAAAGGTAGGCAATAAGTGGCTGCTGATGAAGATGACGACGTAGAAGTGAAGAGTAAGAAGTGAAGGATCTTAAGAATTATAGTCTGAAAGAACATAACACATTTGGCATCGACGCCAAGTGTGGCCGTTTCCTTGAGTATGAGACTGCTGAGGAGGCTCAGAAGGTCGCTGCCATCCTGCGTGAGGTGCCGACCCCTTATATAATAATAGGTGGCGGTAGCAATCTGCTGTTGACAAAAGACTTTGATGGTATCGTGGTGCACTCGGCTATCAAGGGTGTCGCTTTTGACGGCAACAAGATGCGTTGCGGGAGCGGCGAGACATGGGATGACGTCGTGGAGAAGAGTCTGGCGAATGGCCTCTTTGGTCTAGAAAACCTTTCGCTGATTCCTGGTGACGTAGGTGCGAGTGCCGTTCAGAATATTGGTGCCTATGGCGCAGAAGTGCAGTCGTTTATCAGCAAGGTTTATGCCATAGAGATTGCTACGGGCGAGGCAGTGGTCGTCGGCAAGGAAGCGTGTGACTATGGCTATCGTAACAGCCGTTTCAAACATGACTGGAAGAACCGTTATCTCATCACGGCTGTCGAATATGAGCTCCTCAGTGAATTCACGCCCCATCTTGTCTATGGTAATATCTGTGCCGAACTTGAACGGAAGGGCATCAGCCAGCCTACGGCCATGCAGGTGAGAGACACCATCATCGATATCAGAAATGCGAAGTTGCCTGATCCGAAGGTAACGGGCAATGCTGGCAGCTTCTTTATGAATCCCGTCGTGAGTCGTGAGAAGTACGAGCAGCTCGCTGCTCAGTATGAAGGCATGCCTCACTACGATGTGGATGACGACCAGGTGAAGATACCAGCTGGTTGGATGATAGACCAGTGCGGGTGGAAAGGCAAGTCGTTGGGCCGTGCTGGTGTTCACGACAAGCAGGCGCTGGTACTCGTGAATCGTGGTGGTGCAACAGGATCAGAGATTGTAGCGCTCTGCGAAGCTATCCGCAAGGATGTGAAGGCGAAATTTGATATAGATATCTATCCGGAGGTAAACATTATATGAAACTGACATTCTTAGGAACGGGAACCTCGTGTGGTGTGCCAGTTATCGGCTGCCAGTGTGAGGTGTGCCAGAGCACTGACCCTAAGGATCAGCGTACCCGCTGTTCGGTATTGGTGGAGACAGAGGCAACGCGCCTGCTGATCGACTGCGGACCTGACTTCCGACAGCAAATTCTTCCCCAGCCGTTTCGTAAGATAGACGGTATCCTGATCACCCATTCGCATTACGACCACATGGGAGGCATGGATGATATCAGACCTTACTGTCAGTTCGGAGAGATGAATGTCTATGCGGATCCTATTGCTCGCAAGGCGATGCTCGAGATGTTGCCTTACTGTTTTGCAGAGCATCGCTATCCTGGTGTGCCTGCCATCGGACTTCATGAGATTCATGCCCACGAGCCGCTTCAGATCGGTGACTTTGACATCATGCCGATAGAGGTGATGCATGGAAAGTTGCCCATCCTGGGCTATCGTATCGGGAAACTGGCGTATATCACTGATATGAAGACCATTGATGAAGGTGAGTATCCTTATCTGGAAGGTACAGAACTACTGGTGGTCAATGCCTTGCGCTTTGACAAACCTCACCATTCTCATCAGCTCGTCGATGATGCCATCAAGTTTGCACGCAGGGTGGGGGCTCGACAGACACTTCTGATACACGTCTGCCATGATATCGGTCTTCATGAGAAGGTGAATGCGATGCTTCCTGAGGATATCCAACTCGCCTACGATGGTCAGGAAGTCATCATCTGAATCAGTTTACTTCTTTTTCTTCTTTCCTTTGCCAAATCCGAAGAGCGAACCGTAGTTCTTCACGAGCTTTCGTACGAGCATGAAGGTATCGAAGGCTACGATGCCGTTGGTCACCAGACCAGCGATGTAGTCTGACTTCGAATTGTTTTCGCGTTTCAGGAAGACCTGATTCCAGAGGGTCGTAAACTGAGTGTTGTCCTGTTGAAGTTCGTTCAACAGTTCGTCTTTGCGCTGACGGATCTCGTCGAGCGTACGGTATTCTCTGACAGGTTTCTTGACGGGCAGCATGGGCGTGAAAGATTATTTGCTGAGCAGCAGCGTGGCGAGAAAGTGCACAAGCGGCTTCTCTATCCAAGGCTTGCGGAAATGGGTGATAATCAAGAAGAGTAGCAGATGGATGACTGCTACTACAGCAAAAGCAGCGGCTGTGCCTATGAAGTTTGCCAGCCAGAAGGCGAGGGCAAAGGAGAAGAACATCAGCACAGCAATGATGATAAAGAAGAAGATGATTGCCAAGGCGGCCGCCGTCAGTAGGCGGACCACCTTGTCAACCACGTCGAGCTTCACGTATTCCGTCTGAAGCCCGAGGTAATGTTTCAGGACTTCGATCAGTTGAGCAATGGTCTCAACATTCTTGTCGCTTGAAAGCATTTCTTCGTTCTGCCTTTATCAGTTTATTCCTCCTCGGAAGCGTCTTGGATATCATCTACCAGGTCAACCACTTCCTTGCGGCTGAGCTTGATGTTGTGCTTCTTCAGGAAGTCCTCTACAGCATCAGTAATTTTTACGCGTGTGTCCTGTCCCTTTTCTGGAGCAACGAGGATGCCCAGAGCTGCGCCGGCGATAGCACCGCCAAGGAATGCGCCAATGTAACCTAAACTCTTCATAATTCTAATTGTTTTAAAAATGTTCGTAACGATTTGTTTTGCAAATATACGAAATTTTTCATTCAAAGCGCAAAAAAGAGCCAATTTTTTTGTGAAAAAGTTACGATTTTCCTGATTTAACAAACTTTATGTGCCAAATTCGCTTGTATTTCCCCGATATTTTGTAATTTCGCACCAAATTTATTGAATAACAAGTTTATTAAATACAAAGACAAATGAAAAAGTACACCCTTTTGTGCGTAGGTTTATGCGCAGCAATGGCTTTCACAAGCTGTAAGTCAAGTGAAAGTGCCTATAAGAAGGCATATGAGAAGGCAAAGCAGTATGACACCGCAACAGCTCAGGCTCCCAGCACTGACAATTCAGCTGTGGTAGCTCCTGTAGAGGCTAGGCCGGCAACAGAGACTCGCGTTGTTGACAATCTTGATAATGTATCAGTACGCCAGGAGAGCGTGCTGCTGGTTAGCGGTTCTGGTCTGAAGGCATTCAGCGTGGTCGTTGGTTCTTTCGGCCTGATCTCCAATGCTGAAGGTCTGCAGCAGCGTCTGAAGTCTGCAGGTTACGATGCACAGATTGTGAAGAATGAAGATAAGAACATGTATCGTGTAGTAGCCAGCACCTTCGCAGGCAAGGCTGATGCGGTCTATAGCCGCGACCAGCTCCGTGCTACCTATCCCGATGCATGGTTGCTCTATAACGCTCGTTAATACTTCGGATTGGCGAGGATCTTATCAATAGATTACGGTAAGAAACGTACCGGACTGGCAGTCACCGACCCTCTGCAGATTATAGCCGGAGGGTTGGCGACTGTTTCTACATCGGAGTTGTTCGACTGGCTGAAGGCTTATCTTGCGAAAGAGCCTGTGGAGCGAATCATCATCGGAGAGCCGCGACAGCCGAATGGACAACCCAGTGAGAACCTGGGGCGTGTGCAGCAGTTTGTCGCCCGTTGGCGCAAGGCGGTGCCTGAGGTGCCCATTGAGTACTACGACGAGCGTTTCACTTCCGTGCTGGCTCATCAGGCTATGCTCGACGGCGGTCTGAAGAAGAAGGCCCGACAGGATAAGGGACTCGTCGATGAGATTTCTGCTACGATAATCTTACAAGACTATTTGGAATCCAAACGAAGATGATATTACCTATTTATATATATGGCCAGCCTGTACTCCGCAAGGTGGCAGAAGATATCACTCCCGACTATCCGCAGTTGAAGGAACTGATTGCGGATATGTGGGAAACATTGGCTGAATCAGAAGGCATCGGACTGGCAGCTCCGCAGATTGGTAAGGCCATTCGCCTGTCGGTCATCGACCTCGACGTGCTGTCGGATGACCTGCCTGAATATAAAGGCTTCCGCCAGGTGTTCATCAATCCTCATATCATCGAATATGACGAGTCGAAGACGGATACCTCCGAGGAGGGCTGCCTGTCGTTGCCAGCCATCCACGAAAAGGTGGTGCGCCCAACGCGTATTCATGTCACTTGGGACGATGAACAGTTCCAGCACCACGACGAATGGATAGAAGGCTATCTGGCTCGTGTGATGCAGCATGAGTTCGATCATCTTGACGGCAAGATGTTCATCGATCACATCTCTCCCCTGCGAAAGCAACTTATCAAGAGCAAACTTCGTGCGCTGACGCTTGGCCGCTATCGTTGTGGCTACAAGACAAAACCAGTCAGAAGATAAAAATGCGTCGCATTTTTTATCTTCTGGTCTTTTTGCCTTTAGTCGGATTTGCCCAGTTCAATACCGACCGTCTGGTGATGATAGGGCGTTCAGCGCTCTATTATGAGGACTATGTCCTGTCTATCCAGTATTTCAATCAGGCTATCAGCCAGAAGCCTTGGCTCTATGAGCCTTGGTTCTTCCGTGGGGTAGCCAAATTCTACCTTGAGGACTATCGCGGTGCAGAGAATGACTGTTCGGAGGCTATTGAGCGCAATCCTTATGTCGTCAGCGCCTATGAGCTCCGCGGTCTCTGCCGAATCAATCAGAAGAAGTATGCTGAGGCGGTCAAGGACTATGACCGTGCGTTGCGCTATGACCCTGAGAATCAAAGCCTTTGGCATAATCGTATCCTTTGTCTGATACAGGAGAAGCAATTTGATCGTGCGCTGGCTGAGATAGATACGATGACCACCCATTGGTCTAGGTATGCTCGTGCCTATGCCATGCAGGCAGAGGTCTATCTCCTGCAGAATGACACGACCAAGGCTGTGACTTCTCTCAGTAAGAGTCTTGAACTCGACCCCTATGATGGTGGTATTTGGGCAGAACGGGCAGTGATCAGTCTGGCCCGTCAGGAATGGAAAGACGGTGAGGAGTTCCTCACCAAGAGTATTCACCTGTTGCCTAAGCACCCCACCAACTACATCAACCGTGCGCTGGCACGCTATAATCAGAATAATCTCAGAGGAGCGATGGCTGACTATGATACGGCCCTCGACCTCGATCCCAATAATTTCCTGGGGCATTACAATCGTGGCCTGCTGCGAGCCCAAGTGGGCGATGACAATCGCGGTATCGAGGACTTCGACTTCGTGCTAAGGTTGGAGCCTGACAATCTGATGGCTCTTTTCAATCGTGCCTTGTTGCTTGAACAGACGGGTAACCTCAGGGCTGCTATCCGTGACTATTCGAAGGTTATCGAACAGTATCCGAATTTCTGGTTCGGACTCCAGCATCGTGCCTCGTGTTATCGCCGACTTGGCAATACAAAGCAGGCTGAACTTGACGAGTTCCGTATTCTGAAGGCCCAGATAGACAAGCGCTATGGTCACCAGCCGCGACTCTCGAAAAAACAGATGCGTAAGCGCAGTGATGAGGACCTGGAGAAATACAACCAGATTGTCGTAGCCGACGAACAGGAGGTGGAGCACGAATATAAGAGCGACTATCGCGGACGTGTGCAGAACCGAAAGGCAGAACTGAATTTCCAACCCATGTTCGGCCTCACTTTCACTCGGCCGAAAGACGAGGTGAAGCGTGATTCTCCTTATGAGGATACCGTTGAGGCCTTCAACCACCGATCAGGCACGCGCACCATCTATATTTCCTGCGACCAGACAAAGCTTGGTGAGGAGGGCATGAAACGGACCTTTGCCTTTATTGATTCGCTCAGTACGGCCATTGACGCATCAAAGAACACTAACGACGTAAAGCCTTTGCTCTTCCTGCGGGCTGTGGCCTATAGTGCTATACAGAATTTCGATAATGCCATCGACGATCTTGGCATTTATCTTCAGATAGACTCTACTTCGTCGCTGGCTTACTGGCAGCGTGCCGTCTGTCAGGCGAAGGTCAATGAGTTCAATGCAGCCCAAGGCACGAATGTCGAACTTCAGTCGGCTAATGTTCTTGGTGATCTCTCTGATGCCATTCACTTTGCGCCCAAGAACGCCTATCTCTACTATGATCGAGGTAATCTCTATGCCTTGCGTCATGACTTCCAGCGTGCTATCGATGACTATACGCGTGCTATTGAGCTTGAAGAACATCTTGCAGAGGCTTACTACAATCGTGGTCTGGCTCGTATCAAGGCTAACAAGAAGGCTGAGGGTATTGCTGACCTCAGCAAAGCTGGTGAACTCGGTCTCTATCAGGCATATAGTGTTATCAAGAAATATCAAAAATGATAAGTCTTCGCCCCAAACTAATAGGCTTAATGATTGCTGGCAGTGTCGCTGTTCATGCCGACGACCTGCTGACGGGTGTCGTGATAGGTACCAGGGATGCTGTTGACTATTCTACCAATGCCCGCACGACCACTGTCAATACCCGTGTCAATGCCTTCGATGGCAATATGGATACGTTTTTTGCTTCCTACGATCGGAGCTATACATGGGCTGGACTCGACTTGGGACAACCTTATGTCATCACTCGGGTAGGGTGGTCGCCACGCAATGATGGTCTTGGGCCAGACCGCGTGGTGTTGGGTGTCTTTGAAGGAGCAAACAGTCCTGACTTCATGGATGCGCTGCCTCTCTATATCATCGATGAACGGGGTACTATCGGACAGATGTCGTATGCCGATGTCGTCTGTTCGCGAGGTTTTCGTTATGTTCGTTATGTCGGCCCTTCCAATGCGCGCTGCAATATAGCAGAGCTGGAGTTCTATGGGCATCCTGGCGTTGGTGATGATTCACAGCTCTATCAACTTACTAATCTGCCTACTGTCAGTATCCATACACTCAACGGAGAAATTCCATATGACAAGGTTCACCAGATCGTATCTCAACTGACCATTATCTCAGATGATGGCAAGCAGATACTTTCGGAGCCTGGAACCACACGCGAAAGAGGAAACTACTCGCGAAATTTTGACAAGAAGCCCTATCGAATCAAGTTTGACGAGAAGCAGCACCTGCTGGATGCCCCTGCTAAGGCTAAGAAGTGGACGCTGATCAACAACTATGGCGACAAGACACTTATGCGCAATCTGCTGGCCTTCGAGTTGAGTAAACTGCTAGGTATGCCCTATACGCCTTTTGGTACTGCTGTGGATGTCCTGCTTAATGGTGAGTACAAAGGTTGTTATCAACTCTGTGATCAGATTAGCGTTAACAAGAATCGTGTTGCCATTACGGAGATGACACCCAGGGATAATAGCGGTGATGCACTTACAGGAGGCTATCTGATAGAAGTTGATGCTTATGCAAATCAGGAGAAATCATGGTTCAGTTCGTATAAGGGTACCCCTGTTACAATCAAGTCGCCAGAAGAGGATTCCATCACTGTTGAGCAGCGTCAGTATATACAGAATCATTTCAATGCGATGGAGTTCGATATCTTCCATTATCTTGACCGTAATACGTTCTTGAGGCATTTCCTCGTAGGAGAGATGTCTGGTAACACAGATACCTATTGGAGTGTCTTTATGTACAAGCAGCGGAACGACGATTTGTTATATACGGGCCCAGTGTGGGATTTCGACCTGGCCTTCGATAATGATTTGCGTATCTATCCTGTCTGTAATAAGAGCGACTTCATCTATCGCAGCGGAGGCAGTACGGCTGGCAAGATGCGCGAGCTTGTAGATAATTTCGTGCTCCGTGATGAAGATTCGATGGCGCAGTTGCTCAATATCTGGGATAAGGCACGCCAGTCTGGTCTTACGGAAGAAAATCTCGTGGCCTGGATTGACCACATGGAGCAAAAACTAGCTGTTTCCCAAAGGCTGAATTTCCTGCGGTGGCCTATACTGAACCAGCGTGTTCATCAGAATCCGCAAGCCCTTGGCAGTTTTGAGGCTGAAGTGGAGGTCGTACGTCGTTTTGTGAAGGAGCGTCTGCGCTGGATGGACCGTCGTATTGGCTATACCTATGTGCCCAGTGCCATCAATGGCGTCGCTGTTGACCTCACACAGCCTTATGAGGTGTATTCTGTTTCTGGGCAGGCGTGTGGACATAGTCTCACGGGGCTCCGCCCAGGCATCTATATTATCCGTCAGGGACAGGCTTCTCGCAAGATTGTGGTGCATTAAAGCAGTTTTTTGAGAGAAAAGCTTGTTTTTACAAAAGAAAATCGTAACTTTGCAGGCAATTTTAAAATCAAACATATATTGTAGATATGATTAACATTACTTTTCCAGACGGATCTGTTCGCTCGTATGAGCAGGGCGTGACTGGCTATCAGATTGCAGAGAGCATCTCACCGGCTCTTGCACGCAGCGTACTTTGCTGTGGGGTTAACGGCGAGACCGTAGAGTTGAATCGTCCTATTAATGAGGATGCAACAATCGCACTCTACAAGTGGGAAGACGAGCAGGGTAAGCATACCTTCTGGCACACTTCAGCCCACCTTCTGGCTGAGGCTCTGCAGGAGTTGTATCCTGGCATTCAGTTCGGATTCGGACCTGCCGTCGAAAATGGCTTCTTCTATGATGTGCTGCTGAAGGATGGCGAGAGCATCAAGGAGAGCGACTTCCCAAAGATTGAACAGAAGATGAAGGAACTGGCTTCGAAAAAAGAGCCTGTTGTGCGTCGCGAAGTGCCTAAGGCTGAGGCTCTGAAGGAGTTTGCTGCCGACGGACAGACTTATAAGTGCGAGCATATTGAGCAGGACCTCGAGGATGGTTCTATCACGACTTATACACAAGGTAACTTTACGGATCTTTGTCGTGGTCCGCACCTTGTCGATACAGGTGAGATCAAGGCCATCAAGCTCACGAGTGTGGCTGGTGCCTTCTGGCGTGGTGATGCTACACGTGAGCAGATGCAGCGTCTCTATGGCATCACGTTCCCCAAGAAGAAGATGCTCGATGAGTATCTTGTGATGCTTGAGGAGGCTAAGAAGCGTGACCATCGTAAGATTGGTAAGGAGATGGAGCTGTTTATGTTCTCTGAGAAGGTCGGTAAGGGTCTGCCCATCTGGCTTCCGAAGGGTACTGACTTGCGTCTCCGTCTTCAGGATCACCTGCGTAAGGTACAGAAGCGTTATGGCTATCAGGAGGTGATCACGCCGCATATCGGTGGTAAGAGCCTCTATGTGACCTCTGGACACTATGCCCACTATGGTCAAGACTCTTTCCGTCCTATCACCACACCTGAGGAGGGCGAGGAGTATATGCTGAAGCCTATGAACTGTCCTCACCACTGTGAGATCTTCGCATGGAAACCCCGTTCGTATAAGGACCTGCCCCTGCGTATCGCAGAGTTTGGTACAGTGTATCGTTATGAGCAGAGTGGTGAGCTTCACGGTCTGACTCGTGTACGTTCGTTCACTCAGGATGATGCCCACCTTTTCTGTCGCCCAGATCAGGTGAAGCAGGAATTCCTCAACGTGATGGATATCATCGGTGTTGTGCTGACAGCCTTTGGTTTCAACTTTGAGGCTCAGATTTCGCTGCGTGATCCTAATAATCATGAGAAGTATGTAGGTACTGACGAAGACTGGGCATTGGCAGAGAAGGCCATTGTCGAGGCTTGTGAGGAGAAGGGCCTGCATGCTAAGGTTGAATATGGTGAGGCTGCTTTCTATGGTCCGAAACTTGACTTCATGATTAAGGACGCCATTGGTCGTCGCTGGCAGTTGGGTACCATTCAGGTTGACTATAATCTGCCGAAGCGCTTCCAGCTCGAATATACAGACGAGGACAATACGAAGAAGACGCCTGTGATGATTCACCGTGCTCCATTCGGCTCACTTGAGCGCTTCACTGCTGTGCTCATCGAGCATACCAGTGGACACTTCCCCCTCTGGCTCACTCCAGAACAGGTGGCTATCCTGCCGTTGTCAGAGAAATACAATGACTATGCTCAGGAGGTTTGCAAGAAGTTCAACGAGGGTGGTGTACGTGCTACCATCGATCTTCGTAACGAGAAGCTAGGCCGTAAGATCCGCGACAATGAGTTGAAGCGTATTCCTTACATGGTCATTGTCGGTGAGAAGGAACAGCAAGACGGCACTGTGGCTGTAAGACCTCAGGGTGGAGGCGAGCAGAGCGTAAAGACCATTCAGGAGTTTATCAGCGAAGTCAATGAGAAGGTCGCTGAGATGACAAAAGACTTCTAATAGCTAATAAGATAGCTTATAGTTTTGGATGATATACGAGTGGATTTGTTAAACTTTCCTAAATTAGTAATTGTCCACAAACTATAAGCTATTAAATATAAACAAAAATTAGTAATTTTGCAGCCGATTTCTTAAAAAATAGTTGATGAAGAATGACAAAATGAAGAATCAGTACCGAATCAACGAACAGATTCGCGTACGTGAAGTCCGCATCGTCGGTGATGAAGGTTCATCCGTAGTCCCAACCCGTGATGCACTCAATATGGCCCGTGAGCAGGGGGTTGATCTCGTAGAGATTTCGCCCAACGCCAATCCGCCAGTATGCCGTCTCATCGACTACTCAAAGTTCCTTTACCAGCAAAAGAAGCGCCAGAAGGAAATGAAGGCCAAGCAGGTGAAGGTTGAGGTGAAAGAGATACGTTTTGGACCTCAGACCGATGAGCACGACTATCAGTTCAAGCTCAAGCATGCCAAGGAATTCCTGGAGGAAGGTAACAAGGTGAGAGCATATGTGTTCTTCAGAGGTCGCTCAATCCTTTTCAAGGAGCAAGGTGAGGTGTTGCTACTCCGCTTTGCCAATGATCTGGAAGAGGTCGGTAAGGTAGAGTCAATGCCGTCGCTCGAGGGTAAGAAGATGTTCCTCTATCTGGCACCGAAGAAAGCTGGTGCTGCAAAGAAGAGTCAGCAAGCTCGCGACCGTGAGGCAGCTGAGGCTGAGGCAAAAGAGGCTGCAAAGGGACAGAAGGAGGTACAGGTAGAAGAGAAGCCAGCCAATGGTGGTCTTCTGGCCAATGCCAAGATTTCTGCTGATGCGCTGAAGAAGCTCACAGAAGAAGATTAGAATAAAAAAGATGGCGCGCCCGGTATATGCGTTGCCGTCGTATATTAATAACAATTTAATTTTTTAAAACAATGCCAAAAGTAAAGACAAACTCCGGTGCAAAGAAGAGATTCACATTCACCGGTACAGGTAAGGTAAAGAGACGTCACGCTTACCACAGCCACATCCTGACGAAGAAGACCAAGAAGCAGAAGCGTAACTTGGTAGGTACAACAATCGTTGATACCTCAAATATGAAGCAGGTTCGTGACCTGTTGTGTCTCCGCTAAACCTATTGTCGAACATTTAAAGTAGAAAAATTATGCCTAGAAGTGTAAACAACGTTGCATCAAGAGCAAAGCGTAAGAGAATTTTGAAACTTACCCGCGGCTATTTTGGAGCCCGCAAGAATGTTTGGACAGTAGCAAAGAATACATGGGAGAAGGGTCTGACCTATGCTTACCGTGACCGTCGTAATAAGAAGCGCAACTTCCGTGCTTTGTGGATTCAGCGTATCAACGCTGCCGCTCGTCTGGAAGGTATGAGCTATTCTGTTCTGATGGGCAAGCTTAGCAAGGCTGGTATTGAGATCAACCGTAAGGTGCTCGCCGACCTCGCTATCAACAATCCTGAGGCTTTCAAAGCTATTGTTGAGAAGGTGAAGTAAAAAGTCCACGTGAGTCTTTATTAATAACAGGTGCCACTCCTTAAGGAATGGCACCTGTTTCTTTTGATAAGTGAGTAGCACCTTTATTGGTGCTGCTCACGGAGTAAGTCGTTAACTGTCTTCACAGGGTTGAAGGTTCCGAGGGGCACTTCTACAAAGACTGTGCTCCAGTTGCTCATCGCACCATTCCAAAGACCAGGCAGCTCAAGCGCCTTGAGCTCCTTACCAGCCTTTGACTTTGAAGAGATGAAACCTGTGGTCTTATCTACGAAGTCGGGCAGGTTGAAGGGCTTTCCCTTGTAATCCTTCACGGCACAGACGAGATCAACAGGGTTGAAGTGAGTACCCTGAGTGAACATCTTCATATAAGCCTCATTATTGGTGTCAATCTGCGAGCTCTCAAGAATCTGCAGTGAGACGGTACCGTCTTGATTGTAGGTGAGGAATGGACCACCACCAGGTTCGCCGACATTCTTCACGACACCGCAGACGCGCATCGGGCGATTGAGTTTTTCGCGCAGATAGGCAGCATCAGCCTTCTTACCCTTCGCATCAGTGCAGAGACATTCGCTGACAAATTTGGCAATCTCCTCAAGCTGAGCATCGGTAGCACCAGCATCCAGCACTTTCAGATACTCGAAGGCCTGCTTCTGGAGGCTGACGAGCACGCCAGCGATAACCTGCTTCCATTCTACGGTCTCTGGCTTCAGACGATCGGGAACGACATTGTCAATATTCTTAATGAAGATGACGTCAGCGTCGATCTCATTGAGGTTCTCGATAAGTGCACCGTGACCACCTGGGCGGAATAACAATGAGCCGTCATCGTTGCGGAACGGTGTGTTGTCTGGATTAGCGGCAACGGTATCAGTTGAAGGCTTCTGTTCAGAGAAGCTGATGTCGTACTTAATGCCGTATTTCTTTGCAAAGGAGTCTGCTTTTTCAGCAACCTTAGCCTTGAAGAGCTCCATGTGCTCGTGGGAGACCGTGAAATGAACATGAGCTTCGCCGTTAGAGGCTGCATAGAGTGCGCCCTCCACGAGGTGTTCTTCCATCGGGGTGCGTGGTCCCTCGGGATACTTGTGGAAGAGTAGGAGTCCCTTCGGCAATTGACCATAGTTCAGACCTTCTGCCTTCAGCATGTTGGCAGCGACGGCCTTATAGTTACCGTCTGCAATCAACTGCTTGATACCTTTGCCTTCGTTCTTCTGGCAGGCAGCATCGAGTGCATCGTAGAAAGCAAATTTCTCAATCTCGTTGAAGTACTTCTTCTCGAAGTCTGTGGTGGGCACATCGTAATCAGCATCAACGAAAGCGAACATGTTTTTGAACATTCGACTGGCGGCACCAGATGCGGGCACAAACTTCACGATTTTGTTGCCTGCAGCTTTGTACTGGTTCCATACCTCCTCGAACTGCTTGCGCTCGTCAGCATTGGGGGCAATGATGCCACGCCCGATACCTGCTGCAGCCTCAAGTTTCAGGAAGGGAAATCCAGTCTTAAACTCATTTAATTGATTCTCAATTTGCTCCTGGGTAATACCTTTCTGAGCAATCTGTTTCAGGTCTTGTTGTGATAACATATTAAAGTGGTTTAGAATTGTTTTATGTAATTTGTTTTGCAAAAATACAAACTTTTTCCTAAAAATGCGAGAATTTTCTAATAAAATTGTATCTTTGCAATGAAAATAATCATGTATGGCCAATTTGTTTGCTTTTACCTACGAGGAAAAAAAGCGTATGGCGGCTCAAACGGCTGCAATACTTGAAGAGGAGATAGGTCTGAAGGGCGATGCTATTCAGGCCGTTTATCTGATTCCTGAAATTGAAGATGGCAGGTTGACCATGGAGCAGGTGAAAGAGCGGTATGACGATCAGGTGGTGCGCATCTTGCATGGTTTAAATCGTATTCAGCAGCTTTATCAGAAGAATCCGGTTGTGGAGAGTGAGAATTTCCGCAATCTGTTGCTGTCGTTTGCGGAAGATATGCGTGTAATCCTGATCATGATTGCCGATCGTGTAAACCTCATGCGGCAGATTCGTGATACGGAGCGGGTAGATGCCAAGTTGGAAGTGAGTCAGGAGGCAGCCTATCTGTATGCGCCACTCGCCCATAAGCTTGGTCTCTATAAGTTGAAGAGCGAACTTGAAGACTTGTCTCTTAAATATATGGAGCACGACGCGTATTACATGATTAAGGAGAAGCTGAATGAGACGAAGGCTTCGCGCGATGCCTATATTGCTTCGTTCATCAAGCCTGTGGAGGAGAAAGTGAAGGCCGCTGGTATCAAGTGCCATATCAAGGGGCGCACCAAGTCGATCCACTCCATCTGGCAGAAGATGCAGAAGCAGAAGTGCCCGTTTGAGGGTGTCTATGATCTCTTTGCCATCCGTATCATTATAGATTGCCCAGAAGAATTGGAGAAAATGCAGTGCTGGCAGGCTTACTCCATTGTGACGGATATGTATCAGCCTAATCCCAAACGTCTGAGGGACTGGCTTTCGGTGCCGAAGTCAAATGGCTATGAGTCGTTACACATCACAGTTCTTGGTCCTGAGCAGAAGTGGGTGGAAGTACAGATCCGTACAGAGCGCATGGATGAAATCGCAGAGCGTGGTGTCGCTGCCCATTGGCGTTATAAGGGCGTGAAGGGCGAAGGTGGTCTTGACGAGTGGCTGACGAATATCCGTACCATGCTCGAGAGTTCTGAGGGACTCGAGGCTATGGATCAGTTCAAGATGGACCTCTATGAAGACGAGGTGTTTGTCTTTACGCCAAAAGGTGATCTTTTCAAGTTCCCCGTGGGTGCGACAGTGCTCGACTTTGCCTATCATATCCATTCTAAGATTGGTAACCAATGCACTGGTGGCCGTATCAATGGAAAGGCGGTATCGTTTCGTCAGGTACTGAAGAGTGGTGACCAGGTAGAGGTCCTTACGTCGGCTAATCAGAAGCCGCGTCAGGAGTGGTTATCTATCGTGAAAACCTCTCGTGCTAAGTCGAAGATCAGATTGGCGCTGAAGGAAACACAGGTGAAGGATGGCCTCTTTGCAAAGGAGATGTTGGAGCGGAAGTTCAAGAATCGAAAAATCGAACAGGACGAAGCGACGATGTTTCATGTCATCAGGAAGATGGGCTTCAAGGAGGTCAGTGATTTCTATAAGCAGATTGCCGACGGTGTACTTGACGTCAACAGCGTCATTGAGAAATATATTGAGATAAAGGAAGGGGAGAAGACCGTCATCGGCGACAACCAGGCACGCTCGGCCAGCGAGTTTGAACTGAATGAGTCGAAATTCGCGCCCGATAATATCAATCCGCTGTCGGACGACACACTCGTCATCGACCGTAATCTGAAAGGGCTCGACTACCAGCTGGCTCGTTGCTGCCATCCTATCTATGGCGATCCGATTTTTGGCTTCGTGACGATTAACGGTGGTATTAAGATTCATCGCATTGACTGTCCAAATGCACCTGAGTTACGCAGGCGCTATGGCTATCGCGTGGTGAAGGCTCGCTGGAGTGGCAAGGGGTCTTCCCAGTACAGCATTACGCTGCATGTTGTCGGTAATGACGATATCGGTATTGTCAATAATCTGACGAGCATCATCTCAAAAGACGAAAGACTCGTCTTGCGCTCAATTAGTATTGATTCCCATGATGGTCTTTTCAGTGGAAACCTGACGGTGATGCTTGAAGACACTTCAAGGCTGGAACAATTGATGAAGAAACTTCGCACCGTTAAGGGGGTAAAACAAGTTGAAAGAATCTAAATAATATAATCGAAATAAATGCCAATAATTTATATGAGACAATTATCACTACTAAGCCTGGTTCTCGTCATACTGATGCTGACTAGTTGCCGACGCAACAAGGCTGAAGCTGATTTCGAGCGTTTTGTAGAGAAAAAAGATACTGCTGAAATGGAGTTTATTACCCCCAAAGAGGATCCTGTCAAACTCGATGACGATGGCAATATTAATCAGAAAAACAGTGCGTTAGGAGGTAATGATGATGGACTGGTGGTGATACCCGATATCCCCCAGGAGCGTAAAGTGAATATGCACTCCAATACCTATGAACTCGAAAAGATGATGCAAGGCCGTTGATTGGGCTTTACCCGCGATATATCCAGGCAAATAGGCGATTAGCCCAACCTATGGACAGCCTGAACCAACGATAAGTGCTTTGTTCCTTACCACCGAAACGGAGAATGAAGTCTCGGAATGGATTCTTTGAGAATGGTAATCCTACATCCATAAAACACATGTGCTGAAATCCCTTGTCATAGGCGTCTTTCATGGCATCCCACACAGTCAGTATATCTGGGTGGAGATGCATGAACGTCTTTCTCCTGAATGCCATATACCAGAGATAGGCATTTCCATTGCTATAGACACAGGCAGAGCATCCGATGACATGATCACGATATTTCGTCACAAAGAGTTGGCCGTCGCCTTGTTCCATGATACTACGAAAGAAGACGTCGTCAGGGATATAGCGTTTGGGCTTAAAGATGTTGTGGCGATGTAGCAACTTTGAAAAGGCCTTAAAATCTTCTTCATTACTGACGGCAACAGTAGTGACGCCCCGCTGATGGGCCGTATCGATTCGTTTCTGTAGTCTGGGAGTGATGCGTTCCTCAGGAGCGTGACTGTGCAGCGAGTTGTGAATGCTCATCCAGTTCACAGGGAAGAAACCTTGCTGTCGCAACTGGCGGTAGCCAAACATCTTCTGACTGAGATTACTCACCTCGATGTATAGTGCGAAATTGTTGATGGTCTGGTTGAGCTTGGTAATCATCTCGCCGAACAGTTGATCGGCAGGATAGTCACTCTGGGTATAGATGCCTTCACCAAGCACGCGGCAGTGGACGAGGATAAAGGGTGGAAGCCACATTGGCCGTATATGCTGGATTGCCAGCAGGTGGCTTAAAACGCGGTTTGAACTATCACTGACAACCACCATATAAGGACGCTGATGAGGCGTTTGTTCAGATATTTCCATCAGACGGCGGCTATGGAAGAAATTACTATCTTCCAACTGTGGTAGTTCGCTGCTTCTGCGGTATATGGTTGTGGTCATTCCGTTCATATTGCAAAGGTATGAAAAAAACGTGTGCAATGATGCTCATTTGAAGAAAATTTAATTTTTTTTGCGCAAAATCGTGCAGAAGAGCTATCAGAATAGCGAAAAATGTATTATCTTTGCAAACAGAATAATTCACAGTTGTATATGACAGATTTTAAGTCTCTCGCGCAGATGCGCCGTAGCCATCGTAAGTTTACAAGTGAGGAAATCGATCCTGAGGCCCTCAAGTTGATACTCCGTGCAGCTCTGATGTCGCCGACGTCGAAGAGCCAGCGTGCCTGGCATTTTGTGGTCGTTGACGATAAGACGGACTTGGAAAAGCTTGCTGACGCAAAGAATATGGGTAGCCAGTTCTTAAAGGATGCTCCTGTCGCTATCGTGGTTCTCGGAGATCCGATGCAGAACGATTGTTGGGTGGAAGACGGCTCCATTGCTGCCATCTCCATGCAGTATCAGGCAGAGGAACTCGGACTGGGTTCCTGCTGGATCCAGATGCGCGGACGTGGACTGGATGACGGGATGACAGCCGACGAGGTGATTCGTGGCGTGCTAAACATTCCCGATAATATGAATTGTCTGTGTATTGTTGCTGTTGGTCATTGGACTGACGAGCGCAAGCCTCAGTCAGAGGATCGCCTGAAATGGGAGAACGTACATTTGAACAAGTTTGAATAGGTGCTATTGTGATAAACTACGATTTGACAAAGATCCGTGCCATCATCTTTGATGTGGATGGTGTGCTGAGTTCGGAGACCATCACGCTAAGCAGTGAGGGCGAACCGTTACGTACCGTGAATATCAAGGATGGCTATGCCATACAACTGGCTATGAAACTTGGGCTTCGTATTGTGATTCTCACTGGGGCAAAGACGGGCAGCGTCCGTAAACGCTACGAAGGACTCGGCGTGGAGGACATCTTCCTGGGCTGTGCCGTGAAGATTGAAACCTACGATGCGCTTTTGGCCAAATATGGTCTCAAGGACGAGGAAATCATCTACATGGGTGATGACATCCCCGATTTGGAGATTATGCGTCGTGTAGGCTGTCCTGTCTGCCCGAAGGATGCTTGTCCTGAGATCAAGGAGGTAAGCCTCTATGTGAGCGACCGTATTGGCGGGCATGGTTGTGGTCGTGACGTGATAGAGCAGGTGTTGCGAGCCCAAGGCAAGTGGGTGATGAATGCGAAGGCCTTTGGATGGTAGAACCTGATGGCCTGCGTATTTTACGAAGAATACGACTCTATGGAAAATATAGGATATAAGATTATATTGGCGAGTAACTCGCCTCGCCGCAGGGAACTGCTTGCAGGTCTCGGCTATCCCTTTGAGGTGCGTGTGATGGAGGGTATCGATGAGTCGTATCCCGCCTCGCTTCCTGCCTCGGAGGTAGCTCGCTATATTGCAAGTAAGAAGGCTGCAGCCTATCGTACGATTATCCACCCTGACGAACTGATTATCACAGCAGATACTGTCGTCATCGTGGGGGATGATATCTTGGGGAAACCTGAGGATGAGGCTGATGCTGTGCGTATGCTACGAGAGATCAGTGGGCGCACTCATCATGTGACAACAGGTGTCTGCTTACTCACTGCCCAACAGGAACGCAGTTTCGACGTGACGACGGAAGTGACTTTCAAGGTGCTCTCCGATGAGGAGATCTCCTATTATGTAGCCAAGTACAAACCCTTCGACAAGGCTGGTGCCTATGGCATCCAGGAGTGGATTGGCTACATTGGCGTCACAGGTCTTCATGGTAGTTACTATAATGTCATGGGACTACCTGTGCAGCGTATCTATCAGGAACTGCAGAAACTACGTGCTTAGATGCGGCCACAGATGGTGGCATACGGACAGAGGCGGCAACGGTCGCTATCGTCTGTTGGAGCGAAGGCGAGGTCTGGATTGAAGATCTCGCTGATTTTTTGCTGTAGCAATTCGATGAAACGCTCTGATTCTGAGGCGATATCACGCACGGGCTGCTTCCCGATTTTCAGGGTGGGGTCATAATCGTCAGCCCCCGCATGTTGGATAAAGAGTAGGGCAGGCGACACGGGATCCTTCGTCTTCAGGCGTACGATGTGGCTATAGATGAAAGCCTGTAGATAGTAGTCGCTGTGATCCTTGATGTTGGCGGGGTCAAAGATGGCTTCCACGTCTGGCAGATCTTTCTGCTTGTGAGAGCCCGTCTTGTAGTCAATAACGCGGATTTGCTCTTCGCCGCTTTCTGCATTGGTGACACTGTCGAGGCGGTCAATGATACCACCTATCTTCGTATCTCCCAGAGGCATGCTTACGTATTTCTCCAGTCCGAGGATGGTGAAGGGGGTAAGCTTGCGATCGAGTTCAAGCAGCTGTCGCACGTATCTGATGATGACCTCACGGTTGATCAGTTGCATACCGTCGAGGGGTGGCATCTTGCGCTCTGGGTTCTCAATATGGAAGAACTCAGTGCGGAAGGCTTCATCGACAGCTTGTTCCACCTCTACATCGTGTTTCAGCATATCGTCAATAATAAGACTGGTGATACGCTTGCCTGTGAGTTTCGTCTGTCGCTCGTAGATGTTCTGTACGGCTTTGTGGAAGATATTGCCAAAGGTACGATTGTCGATGAGTTCATCATCAGTCTCGTCTGGTTCCAGCAGATTGCATACGTAGTGGTAGAAGAATCGCAGTTGGCAGCGCAGATAGGTACTGATGGCAGTAGGACTGATGCCACCCGTCTCGGCAGCGAAGCGCTTCTGCAGGATCTCCATCAGTTTGTCTGTCTTTGCCACAGGTTCTGCTTTCCTGCGCTGTATCTGTTGGTTGGCCTTGAGGGTGAGGAAACGGATGGGGTGTTCTGGTTCTCGTTCCACCATCAGCTGGAGCATGAAGCGCGACATCTCGCCTGTCTGTCCGTCGTTGGTGGAGTTGTTATACACAAGAGTGGCGTCATTGGTACGCTGCAGCAAACGGTTGAAATAGTGGGCGTAGATAGCCACCTTGTGATCGACGGTAGTGAGCCCGTAGGCCTTGCGGATGCTATAGGGGATGAAGGAGGTGTCGTTGACGCCGCGGGGCATGTTGCCATCATTACAGGAGAGCAGCAGCACGTGGTCGAAGTCGAGATTACGAGTCTCAAGCACACCCATGATCTGGATACCTTCTGCAGGTTCTCCATGAAACGGGATGGAGGTGGTCTGGATCAACTGACTGATGAGTCGCTGCAGAGTAATGACATCTACGTTGAGCACGCCACTATCGACGAGGTCCGTGACACGATTGAGTAGGGTGTAGGTGCGGAAGAGACTCTCAGTAGCAAACTGATCTTTCGGCACGGGTGCTTTTGCCACGTGGCGCACGATGTCAAGCAGTGCATGCAGCAGACTGCTATTGTCGGTATAGTGCTGACTGTCAGCACCCTCAGGCAGCAGTTCGGCGTAAGGATGGCGACGCAGCATCTCAAGCCAGTGGCGACGGAAGGTGCCAGTCTTTGGCGAGTAGCCGTTCACTTGGAGATTGATGAACTGTGCTACGAGTGTGGCTGCAGCCGTCTGGTTGAGCGGATAGCCAGTGGTGACGTTCACCTTCTCCACCTTGTCTGGCAGACAGTGTATGACGGTTTGCAGCAGGTTCTCATCACAGAGCACGATGGCGGTGCGACGGCCTGCGGCGATGCGCTCAGGTGTGAGCCACTGGGCTACGTAGCGGGCCTGTATGTTCTCTGTGGGGGCAGAGATATAGGTCAATTCACGTGGCGGCACCTTCTCTTCGTCTTGATAGAAGACAGCTTTTCCTGCTTGTTCAAGGCGCTGGAAGAGTCGGCGCTCTACCTGTAACAGGTGGTTGAAACCGATGAAGACATAGGTGTCGTAATTAAACGCTACGCTTTCGTCCTCTACCACCTTTCGGTAGAGGGCTCCCTCATAGCAGAGTTGTTTCTCGGCGAGCTTGTCGTTGAAGGTGTGGTAGATCTCGCCGATGTGACTCCACAGGCGCAGGAAACGTTCCTTGAGTTCGCTATTATGGTCTTCTGAGAAATTGCTGAAGAAGCGGCGTATCATCTCGCGCTGCTCTTCTGTGAGATAAGACACGTCGTCGAGTTCGTGGATATCACGCAGGTTCGCAAATACGCGGTCTGCGGGCCCCATGTTCTTGTCGAGGTCGTCGAAGTCGGCCAGCAACAACTGTCCCCAGCCATAGAAGTGGTCGAGTGTCTCGTCGATACCCGTGCATTGCGTGAAGCATTTATGTAGTTCGCAGACCAGCAGGATCGGATCTGCGACTTTCAGCGCCGAGTGGCTGCGGAAGAGGTCGCTGATGGTGATATACGATGGGCTCCAGATGGGTTGTCCTGCGAGCCTTGCGAGGTGTTCGTTGAGGAACAGCGAGGCGCGTTTGTTGGGGAAGACGACGGCTACGCGTGAGAGATTGGAGCCATATTTGGAGAGCAGGTCTTCTGCTACGTGTTCAAGGAAACTTTTCATACTTCTTCGATCTTATTGCTATAAACAAACCACAGGTAGCCACGAACGTTCTGGTGGCCCATAGCGGCGAGCAGGTCTTTGTATTCCTGCACCTGATTGCGGTATTCTGGCTTTGGCGAGCCGAACTTGAAATCAACGATGATCCATTCCTTCCCGTCTGTCATCACACGGTCTGGGCGTCGCTCCACGACTTCACCGTTCTCAACGGTCAGGATGGTACACTCGTTGAAAAGTGTCCAGCGGGGTGAGAACCAGTCTGCCACGCGTGGGTCTTGCAGTCGCTTGCGCAACATGTTGGAGATGCGTTCTGGGGTTATCTGATCATCATACAGCACACCCTCGAACTGCAGTTGCCTAAGTGCGTCGTTGATATCGGCTGTAGTGCGGATGGTTGAGAATATCTGGTGGAGCACGCTACCCGTCTGGATGTAGTTCTGACGTTGCATGTTCTCCTCGTCTTCCTCCTGCGTGAAAGCCTGACTGCGGTTGCTCTGGCGGAAGGATACCTTGCTGTCTTGATAGCGGAAATCCACGGGCTGTGGTTTTGATGGCTGCAGGAAAGGATTCTTGCTACCTCTGGCGGCTTCACCATGCTGGCTGAAGAGGTCTGTCTCGTTATTGCTGAAGGTGAACGACAGTGGCTGCTGTTCGTCTTCGAGTCCTGAGAGCGTGGCCTGTGGCAGTTTCTTAGCCACCATTGGCAGCACTTGTTCTATCAGTGCCGAACGACAGGCTTTCCCACCACGCTTGCCGATGACGTAGAGACCTCGGCAGGCACGTGTGAAGGCTACGTAGAGCAAGTTCAGGTTGTCAACAGTGTTCTGCAGGTGTTCGTGCAGGTAGTCTTTCTCATAGATCGTACCCATCATCTGCTTCTGACTGTAGTCGATAGGGGCTATGGGCAAGTCGCTGAAGGGTTGTTCTTCTGGTATGCACCAGATGGTGTTACCGCTCTGCTTCTCGAGTTGCCAGTCGCAGAAGGGACAGATGATATAGTTATACTCCAAGCCCTTCGACTTGTGGATGGAGAGGATGCGGATACCGTCGGTCTCGTCGCTCTGTATGGTCTTGCTGCAGAGACTGTCATCCCACTCTGTGAGGAAGGAGTCGATGTCGGCCGTATTCTCACTGACATATTTGGCGAGTTGGTCGTAGAAGGCGAAGATATAGGCACTCTGGTCGTTGCGCTTTTCGAGCTTGAAGATGGCATGCAGCCTTTCTGCGAGTTCATAGATGGGCATCTTGAGCAGTTCTGCCGTGTGTTCACGATAGTCTTCGGGCAGCAATGCGTCGAGGTCATTGTCTGCATGTAGCAGTTCGTTGTCTGCCGCCTGCTCTTCCAGCACATCGGTATGATAGAGTTTCACGAGGGCCGCCTTTGCCAGCTGGTCGTTAGGGTGGGTGAGCAGCCTGAGCGCCTGTATCAGCAGGTTTACGGCACATGAGGCATCGAGTCGGAAGGCCTCGTCGGAGATGATGCTCACCTCGGGCATCTGCTCCATGAAGTATTGTGCGATGGTGGGGATGGTGGAATTGACGCGCACCAGGATGGCGATATCCTTCTGGGGGATGCCTTGCGACATGAGTCGGCTGATGGTGTCGGCCATCAGTCTGAGCGTCTTTTCCTCGTAGTCTTCTGTAGGCAGGAGCGTGATCTCCACCTCTCCTTGTGCAGGCTTCCCCTCGGGCACGCTTTGTGCTACGTCGTCATAGGCGCGTTTGAGTTGTTCTGCCTCTGTCTTGTTGAGTTCGCACTGGGCCTTATATTCCAGTTCTACGGCTTGCTGGAAGAACTGATTGTTGAAGTCGATGATGTTGCGCTGCGAACGGTAGTTCGTCTGCAGCGGAAGGGTTTGTATCTGTCGGCTGTCGAACTGCTGCTCGATGTCGTTGAGCAGTCGCCAGTCGCCAGAGCGCCAGCGGTAGATGCTCTGCTTCACGTCGCCCACGATGAGGTTGGACCCTCCCTCATGACTCATGGCTTCGTCGAGCAGCACACGGAAATTCTGCCACTGCACGGTGGAGGTGTCCTGGAACTCGTCGATCATCACATGCTCCAGTTGGGTGCCGATCTTCTCGAAGATGAAGGGCGAGTCGCTGCCGTCGATGAGCGAGTGCAGCAACTGCTGGGTATCACTGAGCAGGAAACGGTTGGCTGTCTCGTTGAGTTGGTGCACCTTCTCCTCGATGCTACCCAACAGGCGCAGTTGGTTGAGGTGGCGAAGGGTGAGGTCTGCCGACTTGTATAGTTTCCACTGTTGCGGTCTTTCCTCGACGGCGTAGCGCAGGATGTCACCAAGCGTGCTTTCTGCCAGCGCGCAGATGAAGTCGCGCCGTGGATGCGTCCTTGAGCACCATTTCTCTGGCGACCCCAGATGATTGGCGACGGTGGCATTCTCAATGGAGGCGTCGAAGATGCCGTTGCGCAGTTTGTTGAAGAAACTGGCGATGCCTCTTCCTTTGTTGGCGAGGTCATCGATTGTGAGTCCTTCGCCTTCGAGGGTATCAAAGAAACTCTCGCCAATTTCCTTCATGCGCTCCTGTGCTGCCTGCCTTATCTCGCGCAGCTGGGTGGTGTATTGCTCGAAGAAGCCTTTCTCGTTCATCTTCTGTTCGAGTTGTCGGCTCACGCGCTTGTATTCATCCTTGAAGATGGTGCGTCCGAAGCGCTTGATCTGTGAGATGATGTTCCACGACTTATCGTCGCTGATGTTGTCCATGATATACTTCAGTATCCATTGCAGCACCATGTCCGTAGTGCTCAGGTCTGCGATGAGCTGATCGACGGCCATCTCTTCCACCTGATTGTCGTTGAGGCCGATGCGCAGGTTGTTGGTTAGATCGAGTTCACGCGCCATATTGCGCAACACGCTCTGGAAGAAGGTGTCGATGGTCTCCACGCGGAAGTAGTTGTAGTTATTCAGCAGATTCGTCAGTCCTATGCCGGCACGCTCACAGATAACCTTTGGCTCATAGCCTGTCTGCTCTGCGATGCGTCGCAGGTAGTTGTCGGATTCTGGCAGTTGTTTCCAGATGCCGTAGAGCTGGCTGAGGATACGCATCTTCATCTCCTCGGTGGCCTTGTTAGTGAAGGTGACGGCGAGGATGTTGCGATAGCTCTGCGGGTTCTCTACTATCAGTCTGATATATTCAGTGGCGAGCGTAAAGGTCTTTCCGCTGCCAGCACTCGCCTTATACACTGTCAGTGGTTTTCTGTTCATAGTATCTACCATCGTTTGAAGAGTTCAAAATCAAAGTTGATGCCAACTTTCTCGATACGTGAGTTGTAGAAGCTGGCGAAAAGTCCTACGGAGATGTAGCGGTTGGTGAATCCGTAGCCGACTTCGTAGTATGGTCTTGTCTTTTCCAGTAAGACGCTGCTGACGTAGAAGCGTTCTTTCTCGATATACTTTCCGAAGTAAGGCAGCCATGTGGCAAAGAGCATGGGCGACTCGTAGGAGACATTGGCTCTCATGTAGTATGCCGACTCGTTGTAGATATGGGCGTCGAGCAGTTGGAAGTTACCGCTCCAGTCGTCATCCCAGCCCTCAGGCAGGTTGTTGTCACGGAAGTTCGCATAGTCCAGGAAGAAGTTTTCGCCGCGATTGGTGTAGAAGCCGTAGCCTGCCCTCATGTTCAGCAGCCTCAGTCCTGGTATCTTGTGTTTCCATTGGGCATCCATCTCCCAGCGCTCATAGCTGACGTTGGCACTGTTGACGCCCTCGATACTTTTCTCCCAGTCGATGGCGATGACAGGACCTTTACGGAGCCAGGGTGATAACTTGACACCTATGAAGGGAGCAAAGCTTCGATAGACCTCTGGCATGTTGTACTTCTTTACTATCCATTTGTCTAAAGCCTGGCGGCGGTGGAACACGAATCCTGTCTCCAAGTCTATCCAGTCGAAGAGCATGATATTGTTTCTCGCTATCATGTAGTTGTCTCTGAACTTGTCAATGTCGGTATCATCGAAGTTGATGGTGTCAGCGTATTCTTCATGTATCTTGTCTATGATCGTCGAGTTGCTGATACGGTCACCATAACCGTAAATAAGCTCTGCGTATCCGTTTCGCTTCGGGTTATAGGTCATGCGCACGGGAAGATGGAGATATACCTGCTTCTGCTTGAAGTTGTAACCAAGGGTGGGCTCGATGTTCATGTAACGGTGGGCAGAGAAGACGAACTTCGTGTAGAGTCTCATCTTGTAGGAGAAACCTCTGCTGCCGCTATATCTGACGTAGAGCGGATTGATGATGGGTGTGAGGTAGAACTCAGCATTCTCTGACTCTGAGGATAGCGGTGTCACGAGGTTATCGCCGACGGTGTGCCACCAGAAGTCGCGCCAGCGGTGGCTCTTCTCTTTCTGGGTCGTGTCTCTTTCTGCCTCCTCAGCCTTCTCTTGAGCCTCCTGCTGTGCCTCCTTCTGCTCCTGGGCTTCATAGATGCGACGATCGCTCTCCGACAGGGGAATGGGGCGGATGGAGTCCATCAGTGCCTTGCTGTCCAAGTTCTGGATGCTGTCTGGCAGGTTTGTCTGACAGTCGTAGTTCGCATTGAAGATGGCGGCGATGCGATTGCCCATGAAGCGGAATCTGGCGGCCGTCGATATCTGCTGCGGCATCAGTGAGCGAGGTCCTTCTTCGCCCTGTATGATCTGCGTGCGGAAGCTGATCATGTCGAACTCACCATTGAGCAGGGTCTTGATGACGCGCCCCGTACTGGTCTCGATGAAGGCAAAGCCGTTGACGAGCTGCGTGTTGTAGCTGCGGGGCTTGAATTCGAGTCGGGTGATGCCGTCGCCCTGTGGTTTCTGCTTGAAACGGTAGAACTTACGGTTGACCTTGTTGAAGGGCGACAGCATGTGGCCGTCGTAGAGTGCCACGTCGTAGATGTTCGGCGTGGCGTAGTCCAGCAGGGTAGGCATAGCCTTGCGGTTCCTGCGTATCGTACCCGTCACCACCTGACTGTCGATATTGAAATGGTGGGAGTTGGTGAATGTCACCTTGTTATACGATTCCCTGATATATTCTCTCGGGTCTTTCGCCATCACGTACATCGACGGTATCAGCCACAACCCAAAGTTGCGTTTCTCCACGTTGAAGCGGAACTTCGCATAGACATTGTCTTGGATGTTATTGATGTCGAGGTCGTACTTCTCCTGGTATTCATAGATACGGTCCAGTATCTGCAGCGAGTCTTTTTTGGCTGCAGCGACCTCTCCACATGTGTTCAGTATGATAAGGCAGTAGAGAAAGGCTTTGAGTAATGGTTGACCGTATTTCAATTTCGTTAAGCTAGGTAAGTTTGTCTTTGAGATATTGTCCCGTCAGACTGTTCTTGCATTGTACGACCTCCTCTGGCGTTCCTGCTACGACGAGTTCTCCGCCCTTGTCGCCACCGTCAGGCCCTAGGTCTATCACGTGGTCTGCACATTTGATCACCTCGAGGTTATGCTCGATGATGAGGATGGTGTGTCCGCGCTCGATCAGTGCGTTGAAGGCTGCGAGCAGTCGCTGTATGTCGTGGAAATGTAGTCCCGTTGTAGGTTCGTCGAAGATGAAGAGTGTAGGTTCCTGCTTTTCCTGTCCGATGAAGTAGGCCAGTTTCACGCGCTGGTTCTCACCGCCTGAGAGGGTAGAGGAATTCTGTCCGAGCTTGATGTAGCCCAGTCCGACATCCTCCAGCGTCTTCAGACGCTTCACGATAGTGGTCTCCTGATGCTCGCCGAAGAACTCCACCGCCTCCGAGATGGTCATGTTCAGCACGTCGTCGATGTTCTTCCCATAGTAGTTCACGTCGAGGATATCCTTCTTGAAACGGTGTCCATGACAGGCTTCGCACTCCAGCACGAGATCGGCCATGAACTGCATCTCTACGGTGATGACACCAGCGCCCTTGCACTCCTCACAGCGCCCACCGTCGGCATTGAACGAGAAGTACTGCGACGTGAAGCCCAGCTGCTGCGACAGCGGTTGTGCTGCGTAGAGGTCGCGTATGGCGTCGTAGGCTTTCACGTAGGTAGCGGGATTCGAGCGTGTCGACTTGCCGATGGGATTCTGGTCCACAAACTCTATATGCTTTACGGCATCGATGTCGCCGCCGAGGCCGAGGTATTCGCCTGGTGCGTCGCAGACCTCTCCGAGATGGCGCTTCAGGGCAGGGTAGAGGATACCCTTGATGAGACTTGACTTACCAGAACCTGAGACGCCCGTCACCACCGTCATCACGTTCAGTGGTATCTTGACTGTGATGCCTCGCAGGTTGTTCATGCGCGCACCTTTGATTTCGATAAAGCGGTTCCAGGGCCTTCTGGATGCTGGCACAGGAATCTCCTCCTTGTGCAGCAGGTATTTCACGGTGTAGCTGTTCGGATATTGTTTCAGCGATTTCGCGTTCACGTCCTTGGCATCACCGTCGAACACGATTTCACCACCCAGTCTTCCTGCGTCGGGACCCACGTCGATGAGGTGGTCTGCGGCCCGCATGATCTCCTCGTCGTGCTCCACGACGACCACTGTGTTACCCAGTGACTGCAGTTCCTTCAGTACGTGGATCAGACGGTCCGTATCGCGACTGTGCAGTCCGATGCTGGGCTCGTCGAGGATATACAGTGAACCTACCAGCGAACTGCCGAGGCTCGTGCAGAGGTTGATGCGCTGACTCTCGCCGCCAGAAAGCGAGTTCGACAGACGGTTCAGCGTCAGATAACCCAGTCCTACGTCGAGCAGGAACTGCAGACGGCTGGTAATCTCCGTCAGCAGTCGTTTGCCCACCTGCGCATCATGCTCGTTGAGTTCCAGCTTCCTGAACCATTCTGCCAGTCTGACGACGGGCATCTGCACCAGGTCGCTAATGCTCCTTCCGCCGATTTTCACATAGTCGGCCTCAGGCTTCAGACGTGTGCCGTGACAGGTCGGACAGGTTGTCTTTCCCCTGTATCGTGCCATCATCACGCGGTACTGTATCTTGTATTGGTTCTCCTTCACCATCTGGAAGAACTGGTCGATACAAGGCTTCTCCTTCTTGCCCTTGTCAGAGGGCAGTCCGTGCCATAGCCAGTCTTTCTGCTGGCGCGTCAGGTTCATGTAAGGCTCAAAGATGGGGAAGTCGTCGATGGCGGCATGACGCACGAACCACTGTTGCCACTCCTTCATCTTATCGCCGTGCCAGCATACGACGCAGCCGTCATATACAGAGAGCGTCGTGTTGGGGATGACCAACTTCTCGTCGATGCCGATGATGCGCCCGAAGCCCTGACACTCAGGACAGGCACCCACGGGTGAGTTGAAGGAGAACAACTGGTCTGATGGCTCCTCGAAGGTCATGCCGTCAGCCTCGAAACGCATCGAGAAGTCGTAGCAGATGTTCGATGGCGGGAACATGAGTCTCAACTCGCCATGCCCTTCGAAAAAGGCAGTCTCTGCCGAATCTATCAGACGGGCGATGGCATCCTTGGCATCATCCACCGACATGCGGTCGATGACGAGATAGGGCGTCTCTCCCTCCTGTTCCTTCTGAGCCTCTGAGCCTATGTTTTCCAGATAGTCATCGATCCTGACGAAATCAGAATTGACAAAGATTCTCACATAGCCCTGCTGCACGTACATCTTCAACTGCTGCTCCAGCGTGCGCCCTTCACCCAGATGGATAGGGGCCATGATGACGAAGCGCGTCCCCTTGCTGTACTCCTGCACCTTCTGCACCACGTCTTCCGTCGAGTGCTTTTTCACCTCCTCACCGCTGATGGGCGAATAGGTGTGGCCGATGCGGGCATAGAGCAGGCGCAGATACTCGTAGATCTCCGTCGTGGTGCCTACCGTCGAGCGCGGGTTGCGCGAGATCACCTTCTGCTCGATGGCGATGGCAGGCGGTATGCCGCGTATGTAGTCGCACTCAGGCTTGTTCATGCGGCCGAGGAACTGGCGGGCATAGCTTGAGAGGCTTTCCACATAACGGCGCTGACCTTCGGCATAGAGTGTGTCGAAGGCCAGAGATGATTTGCCGGAGCCACTGACTCCGGCAATCACTGTGAATGAGTTTCGGGGTATCTTGACGTCAATGTTCTTGAGGTTGTTGACGCGTGCCCCCTTGATTTCAATTGAATCGCTCAAAGGCTTTATTATTTTTTACCTTTTTACTTTTTTACTTTTTTACCTTTTACAAGATGCTCTTGACAGCCTCCAGCATGCCTACGCTCTGGATGAGGTCGAGATCCTGCTTCACCATGTTGTTCAGACCAGGAATCTTGTTGAGATCCTCCTGCCAGATGAACTCAGCGCCGAGCACACCGTCGGCCACCTTCTGCGTGTCGCCAGTAGCCCACAGCTCCTTCAGCAGGTCCATGATCTTCTGGTCGTCGTTGGGCACGATCTCCACACCGTCCTCACGCTTACCACCCTTGTAATAGGTGATGATGGCAGCCAGTCCGAATACGAGACCCTTAGGCAGCTCGCCCTTGCGCTCGAGATAGGTCTTCACGCCGGGCAGGTCGCGAGCCTGGAACTTCGGGAATGAGTTGAGCATGATCGATGTCACCTGGTGGTCAACGTATGGGTTGTCGAAGCGCTCCAAGACGTCACCGGCAAACTTCTCCAGCTCCTCCATCGGCAGGTCGAGCGTCTGCATGAGCTCGTCGAACTGCACCTTGTGGATGTACTTCGAGATGACGGGATGGTTGCAGGCGTCGCGCACGATGTTCACGCCGCTCAGGAAGGCCACAGGCGAGAGTACGGTGTGCGGGCCGTTCAGCAGGGTCACCTTGCGCTTGTGGTAAGGCTCCTCCGAAGGCACGAACAGCACGTGCAGTCCAGCCTTGTCGGCGGGGAACTCCTTGGCTACTTCCTTCGGAGCCTCGATTACCCAGAGGTGGAAGGTCTCGGCCTGTACCACGAGGTTGTCGCGGTAAGAGATCTTCTCCTGGATCTCGGCAATCTCCTTGCGGGGGAATCCTGGCACGATACGGTCAACGAGTGTTGCATAGACGCCGCAAGCCTCGTCGAACCACTTCTTGAAGTCGGCACCAAGGTTCCACAGGTCGATATACTTATAGATGCATTCCTTCAGCACGTGACCGTTCAGGAAGATCAGCTCACAGGGGAAGATGATCAGTCCCTTTGTGGGGTCGCCGTTGAAGGTCTGATAACGACGATACAGCAGCTGTACCAGCTTGCCAGGATAAGAGCTGGCGGGCGCATCCTCGAGCTTGCATGCGGGGTCGAAGGCGATACCAGCCTCCGTCGTGTTAGAGATCACGAAGCGGATCTCAGGCTGATCTGCCAGTGCCATGAAGGCAGCGTTCTGCGTATAGGGGTTCAGCGCGCGGCTGATGACGTCGATGCGCTCCAGTGTGTTCACGGGCTTGCCGTTCTCACGACCCTGCAGGTTCACGTGATAGAGGCAGTCCTGGGCATTGAGCCAGTCCACCATACCTCTTTCAATAGGCTGTACGACGACAACGCTACCGTTGAAGTCAGTCTTCTGGTCCATATTCCAGATAATCCAATCTACGAATGCGCGGAGGAAGTTACCTTCACCGAACTGAATCACCTTTTCAGGCATCACGCTCTTAGGAGCAAACTGTTTGTTTAGTGGTTTCATTTTTAAATATGTTTTTAGTTGTTACTATGAATTTCCTAATGCGACTGCAAAGATACAATAAATTAATGAAACCGCCAAATCTTTTAGAGGTATAATACGTTAAATTTCACGAAAACCTTTGCGGATAAATAAGTTCCATCTGTTATTGTTTGTTCGAAAGTAATTCCGGCGGGCATTCGTACATCACTTTGGCGTGGTTGGTACGGATAAGCCGGCTTTCGAGGATCTGGCCAGTCGTGCGGTCGATGGTGTCTCGATACACCTCGCCGTTCCTGAAGACATCGTTGCCTTCACGCGTGAAGTGTTCGTTCTCTGCATGGATGTGGAAAGTGTGGGGCTGGAGCTCGGTAGCACGCAGTTCGCCGCAAAGATACTCACCATCCACCCAAAGCCTGAGCTGATAGGTATTCGAGGTTTCGTTTCTCACGCGGTAGTCGATATAGTTGTAAGAGATGCTGGTGCCCGTGCCGAAAGGAATCTGGCGGCCAAAGTCAGGGAAGAGATCTACACCGTCGTGGTGATGGTGCTCGGCAATCGTCAGTTCGCTATGGAGCACCATCCAGTGTATCAGGTTCGACAGCTGGCACAATCCTCCACCGATGCCCTGCGACGGCTGCCCCTTTGCGATTGTCAGTCCCTCCTTGTAGCCCTTGCGCGCCGTCGTCCTTCCTACCTGCTTCCATACAGAGAAGGTCTCCCCAGGTCGGATCAGCAGACCGTCGATATGGGTGACAGCCAAAGCGAGGTTGGTGGCTTTGTTCTCCTGCAATTGCATATTCACATTGCCCAGTCTGCGTCGAATGAGCGATTTGTGGTGATAGACCACGACAGGTAATAAGTCCTGAGTCCGCTCTTGTGCGAAAAGCGTCTTGCCGAAAAAGTCTCTCAGGTGGCGCTTCAGGATTTCCTTCTCCATCGACAGACGATAGGTGAAAGGGCACAATTCGCAAAACAACATTCTTTTCATCCTTTTTATCTTTTTGTTGCAAAAGTAATAAGAAATTCTGATAACCCCATAAAAATGCGAATGAAAATCTGATTTTGCAAACTCGAGGTTCGTGTATAATGAAGTCACATTACCACACAGAGACTAAAAACTAAGCGTCCTGGAAATGAATCCAGAACGCCTTGTGGAAATAATATTTCTATGAAAAATCTCTTTTCTTTCGGAAAATAATTGTATCTTTGCCATGTCAATAACAAATAAGTATATTTGTAATCTAAAAGAATAAATATGGCAAAAAGAAGAGAAATAAGAAATAGCACAGCTGAGTTCCTGATATTCCAGATAGAGGGAAAGGAACAAGGTATTGAAGTGTACTATAAAGACGAAAACATCTGGGCTACTCAGAAAGCAATGGCTACATTGTTTGATGTCAATGTTCCTGCTATCAGTAAACATCTGAAGAATATATTTGAGTCAGGTGAGTTGAAGGATGATGCAGTTGTTTCCAAAATGGAAATAACTGCTTCTGACGGTAAGCGCTATCAGACGCAATTCTATTCACTCGATGCTATCATCGCCGTAGGCTACCGAGTAAATAGCATACGAGCTACGCAGTTCCGCCAATGGGCTACGAGCGTATTGCGAGAGTATGCCATTCGTGGCTATGTACTCGATAGGAAGCGTATGGAAAATGGTACATTCCTCGATGAGGACTATTTCGAGCATCTGTTGGCAGAGATCAGGGAGATACGACTCTCTGAACGCCGTTTCTATCAGAAACTGACAGACATTTATGCTACAGCCATAGATTACAACCGTGATGCTCCTACCACGAAGATGTTCTTCAAGATGATGCAGAATAAAATGCACTATGCTGTGCATGGGCATACGGCTGCAGAACTGATTGTGGAGCGTGCAGATGCAGAGCAGGAGCACATGGGACTCACTACCTGGGAGAATGCGCCTGACGGTAAGATTGTGAAGACGGATGTGTCGATAGCCAAGAACTATCTGAAGGAGATGGAACTGGCAGACATGGGACAGCTAGTGAATGGTGTACTCGAACTGGCAGAACGTATGGCTAAACGCCATATCCCCATGACGATGGAAGACTGGGCCAAGCAGATTGACACTATCCTTGCAGCAGGTGGCAATGAGGTGCTTCAGAGTCCTGGCAAGGTGACAGCAGAAGAGGCGAAGGAGCATGCTGAGACAGAATTTGAGAAGTACCGTATCATACAAGACCGCCTCTTCCAAAGCGACTTTGACAGATTCTTGGGCGAATTACCCTTTATCGACGAAACTGACACAAAATGATCATCGTCGAGTCGAAACGGAAAATTTGAACAGTAACCTTGGGGTATTTGGGTTATAGCAGCCTCATACCCAAGCAGAATCTGTCCCTACGACTACTTGTCTGCATACAAGTCAAGCTCAAGCGTTTCTAAGCCCAGAGTCAGACAGAATCATCATAAGCAAGGACTAAATCAGACAATCGAAAAATTATCTGCGGATTTTAGGTATTACAAAATGTTTTTCGG
>Ga0256405_10002714_pt1 | contig 39124 bp, 24 predicted proteins | sample RumenRJG_02DNA_FD_189096 | JGI IMG/M metagenome (GOLD analysis project Ga0256405, IMG submission 189096) | Bovine rumen microbial communities from Lethbridge, Alberta, Canada - RJG_02 | ecosystem: Host-associated > Mammals > Digestive system > Stomach > Rumen | place: Canada: Alberta... | reverse complement strand
TAAGGTACCTCCTTGTCTCAAAAGTACCTTAAGTATATGTGAACACTATGCCGAAGAAACTGGGATCAGTTCTTTAGGCTGCGAAGCTCCGGCAATTCTTCGGCATAGTATTTTTTTCGGCATAATCCGTCAGGATCAATGGGAACAGTTTGCGAAACAGTCTGCTGCCGAGCCTCGCTTCGAGCATGTCGAATGCCGCTTTGACCGCCGCCTGGCGCTTCTCCTCGAGGAGGTACATAAGCATCAAATGGCAGCTGCAGAAGTAGATGGTCAGGAGGACCTTGCCTCCGACCTTACCCTCGACGGTATCCATCATGACGGGGTTGACTTCAGGATGCTCACCGAGATACCTGAGGTAATCCTCGTAGGTGCGGCCTTCCCGGTACTTCGGGATCGGCTTGTCCTCATCGCGCTTCTTACGTTTCTTGTATCTGACTTTGCGTGGAAGATCGATGTTCTTGATGGAAAGTGCATTGCGGTCTATGTAGTTGTACAGAGTGCGTCTACTGCATGGTAGCTCATGAGCATGCTTCGAGTAGATATGCGCGATAGATTGACCTTTCAGGATCAGAGGCTTCACGATCGAATCGATCCGTTCGAGCTCGTCGGGAGTCTGGTTTATCCCGCGCCGGCTCTCTACCAGCTGCTCTCTGTAGGAGTCATTGGCATGCCTGGCTCTGTAGAACATTTTGTCATACGAGCACATGCGCACCCGATGGCATCCATTGCAGACATACGGTGCCTTCTTGAGTTTCGGGCAAGTGCCGGGAATATACTGGCTGCAGTACATAGTGCAGTTTGATATCTTGCATCTTGCACAGTAGCCTTCTCCGGAGCAGTACCGGGTAAGCGAGCACAGCTTTGTCATCGTGCAGCTGTCTTCAAGGGCGCAATGACCGCCATACTTGCCGGACTCGATCATCGGCTTTTCAAATCTGCGCTTTCTGATCTCTTTTGAGATCGTGGTCGGATCCTTCTTGAGATAGCGGGACATGTCCTTGAAGGTAAGTCCGCGCTCAAGCGCTGTCTGGATGTAGATCCGGTCATCCAGCGTCAGGTGAGTTCCTGTATGCTCTGTTACTTTGATCATGGTTTTTCCTTTCCCGTGCGGAAGGGTCAACCTTGTTAGCAGATTATACTGGAACTTTGTGCAGAACTAACTTCCGATTTTTGCGCCTGAGCGGAATTTTTTTATTCATTCAAAGTCTGATGCGCTGCATGATACACCTCCGAACATCTGTTCGTATTATACCATGGCAGTCGACATCGAAATTGAAATATCCTGCATTTCCTTGTACTTTTTCAGTCGTTAGTATTCCGCGTTGATCGTTTGATCAGATCATACGCTCGCCATAGAGGGCGGGCCTCATGGGGGCGGGCTTGTAGCGAGCGGATGTTTACTGTATTTCAGAAGTAAGGTGTGCGATTCATCCCGCTACCTACTCGTGGAGGTAGGGGTATTCTCGCACGGTTTGATAAAAAACATGGCTCAATCGGATGCATTTCCCTGTAATGAAGCCTGAAGGCAAGGGCGGATCCCAGAAGAAAGAGACCATCAAGATCGACCTCAGCAAGGTAGAGATCGAGCCTCTGTACGAAGAGCTCGTCGGCAAGACCGCTATCGCGATCGTGAATCTGCCGCCGAGAAAGATGATGGGAGAGTACTCGAACGGCATGCTCATCTCCGCGGTCAACAACTACGACGGTGAAGAGATGCTCAACCTCCTGCTCGTAGACGACAGGATCCCGGCAGGAGCAAAACTCTGCTAAGAGTGGACAGTCCCCGTACGGGAAACCAACTAACTGATAATCCAAAGAGGCGCGGCCTGCATAATACTGCAGACCGCGTCTTTTTTAGTGTATACTGAAAGCGATAGTTACTCATGCAGGAGAGCAAGGGGATTTATTATGAGTACAATGGATGAACTTATTCACTACTGCAACGAAAACGATCCGGTCGGAGCATTGATGCTCACGGGTGAAGCGGGCTGCGGCAAGACCTATTTGGTCGGAAAAGAACTTAAAAAGGCCCTCAAGGATACACATATAATAATCCGTATATCCCTGTTCGGCATGGACAGCGCCAAGGCATTGCATGCCGCTGTCAGGCATAAGTGGCTGGATGCCTGCATGCCGGTCCTCGGATCGCTGCAGAAGGCCAAGGACAAAGGCATCTTTTCCGCGTTCAGCTCCGTGATCAAAAAGTTCAACCCTGTGGCGGGCGGAGCTGCCGACGTCATGGTATCCATGAACGTGCTTGATTCCATAAATATCAGACCTGAAGTAGAAGATTTTATTACTCATGATAAAAGAAAGGTCATTCTTGTGTATGACGATCTGGAGCGTGCAAAGATGGACCTTGCCGAAGTGATGGGTGTCATCAATGAGTACTGTGAGAACAAGGACTTCAATTCGATAATCATAGTGAATGAGGAATCTCTCGCCGGTGACTGGGAAAAGGACAGGATCACCTGCCATATGCTGAAGGAGAAAACGGTATCCCATACACTGCACCACGTGCCCGACTACGATGAAGTCATCAATGCCATCCTGAATGCCGGAAAGTGGCAGACGCCCGAGTATGCAGAGTATCTGCTGGAGCACGAGGGCCTGATCAGGGATGTTTTCATTTCGGAATCGGAAAACCCGGGAAAGACATATCTTACGAAGAAGGACAGAAAGTATCACAACTTCCGCACACTGATAAAGGGCCTTCAGCGCTTTTACCGCGTTTTCTACCATCTGCAGAAAGCCGGGACCGATATCCCGGACAGCCGGCTGTATTCATTTCTCGCATATTATCTTGCAACGGAAAGCGGGATATGCAGGGGCGGGGTACCTTGTATCGACGTCAGTGACGATGACATCAAAGAGTTTTACCCGGAGTACTCCCCGGACGATATGACAGCGGCAGAACGGAGATGGATCTCCAGCGGTACCTGGGACAAAGAGGCTTTCACAGCGGAAAACGCATCACTGCAGCAGGTCATAAGCATGGGCGGTATCAATAAGTACAAAGGCGAACAGGAGAAATATTGACGAACAAGCGTTCTTTTTTGTAGAATAACAATACATCAAAAAAGAAGACCGGAGAGACAGAACCGGGATGCAGCTGTCAACCGGCCCATACGGAGGCAGGCAATGACGCAATCAATAGATGTGATAGTAATATTCGACAAGGCTGTAAGCATCCCGAGGCCTCTCAGATTCAAGATATATGACAGCGGACAGTGGAAGTCGGTCAATGTCGATCGGATATACAATTCCGAGTGGATCCGCAAGGACGGCAAAGTCCAGATAGAATACAGCTGCGGATCAAAAAGCCGCAGCGGCCGGATGATCAATTACAGCCTGAGGTACGTGCAGCAGGAAGTCCGCTGGGAGATGGACATCGCAGGCGGCAGCGCGTAAAATAAGTGCTGATATGATCTTTGGGAAAGGGAGAATAAAATAATATGAACGAAATAAAAAGACCAAGAAGACCCATACTGATCTTCTACATCGTATTTCTTCTGCTGCTGTTTATTTTCAACGGCATGCTGCTGCCTAAGATGGCAGAGCAGCAGGTAAAGGAAGTCGATTACGGTACTTTCATGACGATGACCGAAAACGGCCAGATCGGCTCCGTGCAGATCGAGGACAACAAGATACTGTTTTCAAGCAAGGACGGATCCAAGCTGTACAAGACAGGCGTCGTGAACGATCCGGACCTCGTCAACAGGCTGCACGCGAGCGGTGCTGAGTTCAACAGCCGCATCGTCGAGGAGATGTCGCCTATGACGAACTTCCTGATGAGCTGGGTCCTGCCTATACTCATATTCTTCGCGCTCGGCCAGTACCTGAGCCGCAAGATGATGGACAAAGCAGGCGGCGGAGCCGGCTCCATGATGTTCAACATGGGAAAGAGCAACGCCAAGGTATACGTCAAGTCATCTGACGGTATCAAATTCAGCGATGTCGAGGGTGTTGACGAAGCCGAAGAAAACCTGCAGGAGATAGTTGAATACCTGCACGATCCTAAGAAGTACCAGGATATCGGAGCTTCGATGCCTAAGGGCGTGCTTCTCGTGGGGCCTCCGGGAACAGGAAAGACCATGCTTGCCAAGGCTGTCGCAGGCGAGGCAGATGTACCTTTCTTCTCGATGTCGGGTTCTGAGTTCGTCGAGATGTTTGTCGGAATGGGCGCCTCAAAGGTGCGCGATCTCTTCAGACAGGCCAAGGAGAAGGCGCCGTGCATAGTGTTCATCGATGAGATCGACGCTATCGGACAGAAGAGAAACAGCGGCAATTTCGGCGGCAATGATGAGAGAGAGCAGACACTCAACCAGCTCCTCACAGAGATGGACGGATTTGAAGGCAACAGCGGCGTCATAATCCTGGCTGCTACCAACCGCCCTGAGTCACTCGACCCTGCGCTCACAAGACCTGGCCGTTTCGACAGAAGAGTGCCGGTAGAACTTCCTGACCTTCAGGGCAGGGAAGCCATACTCAAGGTGCATGCAAAGAAGATAAAGGTTGAAGAGGGCATCGACTACGGCGCTATCGCACGCATGGCTTCGGGAGCATCCGGAGCAGAGCTCGCGAACATCGTAAACGAGGCTGCGCTCAGAGCTATCCGTGACGGCCGCAATGCCGCCAGCCAGACCGACTTTGAGGAGAGCATCGAGGTCGTCATCGCGGGTTACCAGAAGAAGAACTCGATACTGACTGATCAGGAGAAGAAGATAGTTGCTTACCACGAGATCGGTCACGCACTGGTAGCCGCAAAGCAGGCGAATTCCGCTCCGGTACAGAAGATCACGATAATACCGCGTACTTCGGGAGCGCTCGGATACACTCTGCAGGTAGAAGAGGGCAACCACTACCTGATGAACAAAGAGGAGCTCGAGAACAAGATCGCTACTCTTACAGGCGGACGTGCCGCAGAAGAGGTAGTCTTCGGCTCGGTAACGACAGGCGCTTCAAACGACATAGAACAGGCGACCAAACTGGCCAGAGCCATGATCACACGCTACGGCATGAGCGAGGACTTCGATATGGTCGCTATGGAGACAGTACAGAACCAGTACCTCGGCGGAGATACTTCGCTCGCGTGCTCGGCTGAGACACAGGCCAAGATCGACGAGAAGGTAGTGGAACTCGTAAAGGAACAGCACGCAAAGGCGGTCAAAATACTCACGGAGAACAGGGAGAAACTTGATGAGCTTGCAGACTTCCTTTATGAGAAGGAGACCATCACCGGAGCTGAGTTTATGGACATACTGAACAAGTAGAGGAGGGTATTAGTTTTTATTATATCGGATATGCGAAAGAACCATTTTACTAAATGCTGAAAGAATGTTATTTTTTTATCAGACAAGAGGGGCCGCAGAAACACAGAAAGAAGCGGCGTTCACGATCATAGATAAATAACATTTAAACAGGAGGCAATAAAATGACAGGAATCATCGCAGTAGCAGGAATCGCAGTAGTATCCGGAATCCTCACTTATGAGTTCGAGTCCAAGGTCGCTCCAAGAGACTAATCGAAACGGTCCAGAGAGATATACAGACGTTATGAAGAAGTCCGGCGCATCGCGCGCCGGACTTCTTTCTTCTTTTTATTTTATATTCTCCCTGATGAACTTGATCACTGATCTCGCGAGAGGGCCCGCGTATTCGGCAGACCTTATGCCTATACCGAGCGTCCGGTATGCCTCGGGATCGAGCATGCGCGTCTCGTAATCTCCCGGGAACTCATTGATCGTAAGTTCTGGCAGTATCGCGAGACCGAGTCCGCGCTGCACCATTGACAGCACGGCGAAGTCGTCCCTCGAGTAGTAACGCACTTCAGGTACAAAGCCGGCATCCTCGAAGACCTTGTGAGGATCCTTGTCATAAGTTTTGTAAGTCATTATGAAAGGATAGCCCTTGAGTATCCCTGCAGGCACGTAGTCATACCTGCAAAGTTCGTGCCCGGACGGCATCACCAGGAGCATCGGGCCTTCAAGAATGGGTATGAAATCTATACTTGAAGGACCCGGGCCGCTCATAAGGGTCATGTCGAGCGTTCCGTTGACGAGGCCTTCTATCATTTCATCGTGTCCGAGTTCTTCTATCTGGAATACGACTTCAGGGTAGTTGTTCTGAAAGTATTCGACGACCTGAGGGACCCAGTACACTGAAGTGCTGACGAAAGTCCCTATCCTTATGGTGCCCTTGCGGAGCCCGTGGAGCTCGGCCAGTTCCTGTTCAAACTGCTCTTCGCTCCTGATTATCCTCCTCATTGCAGGTATAAGCATCCTGGCTTCCTGAGTCGGCTCCACGCCGCGGTTTGTCTTTACGAGCAGCGGAAATCCGACCTCATCTTCGAAGGCCTTCATGGTCTGGGTGAGGTAGGACTGCGTATATCCGAGCGTCTGTCCGGCTTTTGTAAGACTGCCCTTGTCGATGGCAGTAAGAAGTATCCTGATTTTTTGAGTATTCATTTTGCCTCGCTCCGTCTGAATGGGTATTACAAAATGTTATTGCAGATCCATTAGGGATTGTATCAGAGCGTGGCGCTGCAAATCAAACCGGCATACAGCACATCTGCCATCCCCGCTGTCACGTTTGCACAGCTAAGGGAGGCGTGGTAAAGTTAGTCAGACAGGAAAAACATGGGAGAAAATCTCGGAGGAAAGGCATACGATGATAGACAAACGCAAACTGTTAAAGGCGGTGGCATTCAACACTGCAGCAGTGGTATTGGGAGCGGAGGCTATATCGAATTACATAATCCACACCTCAGTGGTAATGCCTGAAAAGGACAAGAACACATTCCCACCTGAGACCAACACGAAGCACATGAACAATCCGGAAATAAAGACGGTCTTTATGAAGACCTTTGACGGACTGCAGCTTCTCGGTCACTGGTATCCGTGTGAAGGCGCTGTAAGAAACATAGTCTGCATGCATGGCTGGCACGGGAGCTGGCTGAAGGACTTCGGCGACATAATAGATTTCCTTCACGAGAGCAAGTGCAACGTGCTGCTGGCAGATGAGCGCGCGCAGAACGGAAGCGAGGGCAAGTATATGGGCTTTGCTCTTCTTGAAAGGTACGACTGCCGCGAGTGGGTGAAGTGGGTCAGCGAAAAGACCTCTCAGGATCTGCCGGTGTATATCTACGGCGTTTCGATGGGATCGGCTACCGTCATGATGACAGCCGGGCTTGACCTGCCTGAGAACGTGAAAGGCGTGATCGCCGACTGCGGTTATACCTCGCCTCAAGATATCTGGAAGCATCTGCTCCACAAGAACCTGCATCTGCCTTACGGCAAGCTGCTTGATCTTATGATGAGGGTCAAGTTTGCGCTGAGGACGGGAGAGCGTGACACGGATCATTCGTCCATCGAGGCTCTTAAGAAGTGCGAGCTTCCGGTACTCTTTGTGCATGGTGACGAGGACGACTTTGTACCGCCTGAGATGTCTTACAGAAACTACAAGGAATTCGAAGGAGACAAAGAGCTTCTCATCGTGGAAGGCGCGGCTCATGCCGTAAATTACAGGACAAATCCTGAAGCTTACGAGGCTGCGGTGAAGCGCCTTTGGGCGAAGGCCGAATAATAACAAAATACGCTGTTACATGTGATAAAATACACGGTAATGATAAAACCAATACAAGGGTAAAAATTAAAGGAAGGACTAAGATGAAAATCGTAATTCTGGACGGATACACAGAGAATCCGGGAGACCTCAGCTGGGACGGCCTTAAGGCATTCGGTGAGGTAGAGGTACATGACCGCGTCTCCTATGAGGAGTCGCCGGTAATCGCAGAGACCATCGGTGATGCTGATGTAGCGATCACAAACAAGACACCGATCTCGAAGGAGACGATCGACAAGTGCCCTAACCTCAAGTTCATTGCAGTGCTCGCGACCGGCTACAATGTTGTCGATATCGCTTACGCAAAGGAAAAGGGCATCCCTGTATCCAACGTTCCTGTATACGGCACACGCTCAGTAAGCCAGTTCGCCATCGCGCTGCTGCTTGAAGCATGCCACCACATCGGCCACCACAGCGACAGCGTTTTCCGCGGCGAGTGGGAGAACAACGCCGACTGGTGCTACTGGGATTATCCGCTCGTAGAGCTCGCAGGCATGACATACGGTCTGCTGGGCTGCGGCAACATCGGCATCCACACGGCTGAGATCGCAAAGGCTCTCGGCATGAACGTCATCACTTATGACGGAAGACAGAGAGAAGAGGCTCTGGCTCTCGGAGTCGAGTACGTAAGCCTCGATGATCTCTTTGCCCGCTCCGACGTTCTCGGACTTCAGATGCCGCTCTTCCCGTTCAACACGGGCATCATCAACAAGGAAAACATCGCCAAGATGAAGGACGGCGTTATCATCATCAACAACAGCCGCGGCCAGATGGTCGTTGAGCAGGACCTCGCTGACGCTCTCAACAGCGGCAAGGTCGCATGCGCAGCACTCGACGTAGTCTCGACAGAGCCGATCCGCGGCGACAACCCGCTGCTCAAGGCAAAGAACTGCATCATCACACCGCACATTTCATGGGCGGCAAAGGGCAGCCGCCAGCGCATCATGGATACAACAGTCGAAAACGTGAAGGCATTCGTTGAAGGCGCGCCTCAGAACGTCGTAAACGCATAAAGGAGCAAGCAATGTCAAGAAACCTGGTTATCTATTATTCACGCAAGGGACAGAACTATGTTGCCGGAGAACTCAAAGATCTCGAAAAAGGCAACACAGAGCTCGTCGCCGAGTACATACAGGCTGCAGTTGGAGCCGACCTCTTTGAGATAGAGACGGTCGAGGAATACCCTGCAGACTATATGAAGTGTACCGAGGTAGCCAGGCAGGAGCAGCGTGACAACGCGAGACCGAAGCTGAAGGAATACCTGCGCGACATCGATGATTACGACAACATAGTCATCGCAGGACCGTGCTGGTGGGGCACTTATCCATGCGCCGTTTTCGCGCAGCTCGAGAAGCTCAATTTCAGGGGCAAAAACGTATTCCCGGTCATGACACATGAGGGAAGCGGCGAAGCCAAGAGCAGGAGCGATCTCAAAAAGTTCTGCACAGGTGCCAAGGTCGGGAAGGCTCTGGCTGTGCAGGGCGCGCTCGTGCCTAAGTCGGAAGAAGCCGTCGCCAAGTGGGCAATGAAGAATCTGAAATAAGAAGGACCGGGGCAGTGCCCGGGCCGGGTGAAAGCAGCCGTTCGAAGTTAATGAACATCTTTAGCAAAGAAGAAAAGAAAGTAGAATATCTCGAGCTCATATACGACCTCGTGTTCGTATACATGGTGGGCCGCAACAACTCACTTCTAAACAATTTTGAGAACGGTTTTGTTTCGGCCAATGCCTTTATTGCGTACATTCTGTGCACGCTCGCGATAATCCAGATCTGGAACTTCACCACATTCTACATAAACATGTTTGGCAGAAACGGAGTGCGCGACCACGTATTCCTTCTGGTCAACATGTACCTGATGTACTTTATAGGCGAGAGCACGCGCTTCGACTGGGCGGCTTATCAGGCGCAGTACCACATCGCGTGGGCGCTCATCCTCGCGAACATCGGTCTTCAGTACGTGATAGAGATGCGTAACCACAAGGTCGACGTGTGGAACCGCGACATTATAGTGCGCATGGCGTTGACTCTCTTTATCGAGGCGGCCATCGCACTCTCGGCAGCGTTCGTCACTCCGTCGCTCGTGGCACCTTTATCCTTCGTGGCCGTATTCACCGGCATCATAATGACATCCCTGAGCCGCAAGAAGAGTCCCGGCGGGGCGATAGACTTTATGCACCTTACGGAGCGTGCCATGCTCTACGTGGTCTTTACCTTCGGCGAGATGATAATCGTGGTCTCGGCATACTTTGCCGGAGACGGCAGCTTTGACCCGAGCGTCATCTACTTTTCGCTTATGGGCTTTCTCATAGTCGCGGGGCTCTTTGTCTCGTACGAGATCATCTATGACCACATGCTGAACAGGGAAAAGGAAGACAGCGGCATGCTGTACATGATGATCCACATATTCATAATCTTTGCGCTGAGCTGTACTACCGTGGCGCTAGAATTCATGCGCGAGGAAGAGGTGGCGCTGCTGCCTAAGATCATCTTCATAACCGCGGCGATAACCGGCTACTATCTGTTCCTCTTCTTCACAGGCAAATACGCAAAGAAGAGCTTCAGATACAACCCGGCATTCATATTGAAGCTTCTCGGACTCACAGTGGCGTTCGCCGTTCTGATGATAGCCTTCAGAGAAAACATGCGCATAAACATCTTTGTCACTGTCGCGTACGTATGGAGCATTGTGAGTGTCCTCTACAGAGCAAAGAGTTACTTTGAAAGCTGAAACATTCGCTGCAGCATTAAAATAGACAGAAGGGATCAGGATCCGGATGGAACTCAAAACAGGAATCAGAAACAGCAGAGAACTTACCGTAACGGAAGATATGACGGCGGCGTCCGCGGGGAGCGGCGGCCAGCCGGTCTTTTCGACACCTCACATGGTGGCACTGATGGAGACCACCGCGTGGGCCAGCGTTGAACCTTGCATGGAAGAGGGCAAGTCGACAGTCGGCACCCACCTCGATATAGCGCATCTTTCGGCGAGCCCGGTGGGAGCGCACGTGAAGAGCGAGAGCGAACTCATAGAGATAGACGGCCGCAGGCTGGTCTTCAAAGTGAGCGCCAGCGACGATGCCGGCCTTATAGGCGAAGGCACACACGAGCGCTTTATAATAGACATAGAGAAGTTTATGGCAAGGACAGAAGGAAAACTGAAATAGAAGGATAAAGGGCAGGACCATATGAGCAAGGTATACATAACAGGACACAGGAATCCGGATATCGACAGCCTCTGCGCCGCGTCGGCGTACGCGCATCTTAAAAACATGACGGATCCGGAAAACGAATATATAGCGATCCACTGCAGCCCTGTTTCGGACACGGTCAGAAAGCAGATGGAGGCGATGGAGATCGAGATCCCGCCGTACAAGAAGGACGTGTATCCGAAGGTGCGTGACGTGATGCTGAAGCCGGTGCTCAAGCTGCAGGCGGAAGCTCCGATATTTGATCTCATCAACACGTACAGCACCGACAAGCCGTCGGTCGTGCCTCTTTACGAGGGCGAAAGCTTCAAGGGGCTTCTGAGCGTAGATGACATCACGGGATGGTTCCTCTCGGACAACAAGGAAGAGGAGCGCTCGTACGACCTCACAGTCGAGAACATCCTCAAGGTGATCCCGGGCGAACTCATCCACCGCGGCAAGAGCGACCGCGTCACCGGAAAGATACTCGTAGGCGCTGCGACGTTCGAGTCGTTCTGCGAGTTCGTCGACCAGTACCCTGACTGCATAGTCGTGACTGGCGCGCGCAAAGAGCACATCGAGTACGCGGCGGCAAAGCACATGCCGGCCATCATCATCACAGCCGACGGCGAACTGCCTCAGCTCGACCTCGCAGAATACGAGGGCCCGGTCCTGAAGACATCTCTAGGCACAGCGGAAGCCATAAGAAGGATCCGCCTCGCCGAGCCGATCGGCAGCATGATGGAGCTCGCGACCGAAGACATAGACATAGACGATCTCTTCACCGACGGCAAGGCTATCTTCGCAAACTCGCACACGAGAGGTCTGGCCGTGAAGGAGAACGGCGAGTTCAGAGGCTTCGTCACAAGACGCTGCTTCCTGGACATCCCGGCAAACAACGTGATCATGGTTGACCACAATGAGCCGGCGCAGAGCATCGAAGGCATCGAGACGGCGAACGTCGTAGAGATAATCGACCACCACAGGCTCGACTCGCTCTCGACCCGCATGCCTATATTCATCGCGGCCGAACCGCTCGGAAGCGCCAACACGATAATCTACCAGCTGTACATAAGACACGGCATAATGCCTGACCAGTACACCGCGAGGACCATGCTGACCGGCATCATCGCCGACACGCTGATCCTGAGGAGCCCTACAACGACGGTGCAGGACATGAGCGCGGTCGAGATGCTTGCGAGGCTCGCGAAGGTGCCGAGCGTCGAGGAATTCGGCGAGAAGCTCTTCAGCATAACCGACAACCTCGAGATACAGGACCCTGAGGAGATGATCCTCTCCGACTTCAAGAAGTATGAGTCGGGCGGAATGAAGATAGGCGTAGGCCAGTGCGAGGTAACGACGCTGAAGAACGTTAATGACTACGCGGACGCCTACCTTGAAGCTCTGCAGAAGACAGCCGCAGCGCAGGGGCTCGACTGGACGCTCCTTATGATCACGGATGTACTGCGCGAAAAGAGCGTTCTTCTGGCATCGGACTGCAGGGCCAACAGAGACCTGCCGTACGCAAGGTTGGACAAACAGATATACGACATGCCGGGAGTGATGAGCCGCAAAAAGCAGCTGCTGCCGGTACTGCTCTCGGTAACTTCAGCGTAAGTTGACAGGGAGAACCGTCCCCGTTGTCAACAAATCAGGAGACTGCAATGAAAAAGACCAACTGGTACAAAGAAGCGGTGGTATACCAGATATACCCTCTGAGCTTCATGGATTCTAACAACGACGGAATGGGCGACATCCCGGGCATCATCTCGAAGCTCGACTACATAAAGGACCTCGGCGCAACGGCCATATGGTTCTCGCCGCTCTACAAATCGCCGTGGAACGACTACGGCTACGACATCGCCGACTACAGAGCGATCCATCCGGCTTTCGGCACCATGGAGGACTTTGACCGGCTGGTCGAGGAGTGCCACAAACGCGGCCTCAAAGTGATAATGGACGCGGTCTTCAATCATACGAGCAGCGAGCATGAGTGGTTCAAAGCAGCGCTTGCAGACAAGGACTCGCCGTACCGCGACTACTACATAATCCGCGAGGGAAGGCGAAACAAAGACGGAGAGCTCATGCCGCCTACAAACTGGACATCGTCGTTCACCGGTCCGGCGTGGGAGCGCATAGAGGACACGGACGAATACTACCTGCACCTCTTTGCTCCGGAGCAGCCCGACCTCAACTGGGAGAACCCGAAAGTCCGCGAAGAGATGGCAGACATACTCCGCTTCTGGCTCGATAAGGGTGTGGACGGCTTCCGCTTTGATGTCTTCAACATGATCTCGAAGGTGTACCCTCTTCGCGACGATAAGAACCCGCTGCACTTTCAGAAGGGCACGCCGTTCTACGTGGACGGCCCGCGCATGCACGAGTTCTTAAACGAGCTCAATAAAAACGCGCTCTCGCTCTACGACACATACACGGTGGGCGAATCGTACATACCTGACGAAGAGCATGCGCACAGATATATAAAGGAAGAATCCGGCGAGCTCGACTCCATCTTCGACTTTGAGCACCTGGCGTCGGACAACGCTTTCGGCCTCAAGATGATACCTAAGCCTTTCAGCCTCAGGCAGTTCAAGCGCGGCCTCATAGACCCGCAGCTTCGCTACCACGGAACAGGCTGGAACACCCTTGTCCTTGAGAACCACGACCAGGCAAGGAGCGTCAGCAGATTCGGCATCAACACGAAAAAATACAGATACGAGGCAGCCACATTCCTGGCGATGATCACCTTCCTCGGCTGGGGAACACCGTTCATCTATCAGGGAGAAGAGATCGGCATGACGAACACGAAGTTCCGCAGTGCGTCCGAAATGAAAGACCCGGTGACGCACTTCATATTCGAGATGGCCGAAGACCTTCACATCCCTGACCGCGTAGCGTTCAGAATGATGAGAGGCGCCGCAAGAGACAACGCCCGCACGCCGATGCAGTGGGATTCTTCAGTCAACGCCGGCTTCAACAAGGGCACGAAGACCTGGCAGTGCGTGAACCCGGATTACAAGACCATCAACGTCGAAGCCGACCTGGCGGCAGGCGGCAGCACAACGGCAGACCCTGCAGACCCGGCCTTCGACCCGGGCAGATCGATCTACCGCTTCTACCAGAAACTGCTTGCGCTCAGAAAGTCTGAAAAGACCCTGCTCTACGGCACCACCTTGGAGTACTACCCTGACGACAGGCAGGTCATCTCGTACAGCCGCACCCTCGACGGCAAGCGCTTCCTTATCGTCGGCAACTTCTCGGGCACACGCGCGGACTTCATAATGCCGAGCGACTTCGAACTCGACGAGCTGAGCATCCGCCTCACAAACCGCGGACGCACCGACGAAGAAGTAGAAGAGATAATGCAGATGAAGCCTTACGAGGCGATCCTCTTTGAAGAGAAGAGAAAATAGATATATAGACTCCGGCAGGCTCAAGGGTTGGGCGCGAAGGAGTTTAACATAAGACGGCAGACCTGCCGCCAATAAAGTAAGAAAGTGAGATCAAAAAATGGCTATCATGGAATACTTTACACCTACACACGTGTACTTCGGTGAAGGCGCCTGGGAAAAGGCAGGCGAAGTGCTCAAGGCAAACGGTGCAACCAAGGTGCTCGTTCACTTCGGAACAGGCTCTGTAAAGAAGACAGGCCTCCTCGACAAGGTCGAGGCAAAGCTCGACGAAGCAGGCATCGCATATGTAGAACTCGGCGGCGTAGTTCCTAACCCTAGAGTCTCGCTCGTCCGCAAGGGCATCGAGCTCTATGAGAGCGAAGGCTGCGACTTTATCCTTGCAGTAGGCGGCGGCTCCGTGCTCGACAGCAGCAAAGCCATCGGCTACGGCGTTTTCGGCGGCGGAGATGTTTGGGATTTCTACTGCGGCAAGCGCAAAGTCGAAGGCACTGCACCTGTAGGCTGCATCCTGACACTTTCGGCAACAGGCTCCGAGATGAGCGACTCCTCCGTCATAACAAACGATGAGACAGACCCTATCTTCAAGAGAGGCGTCAACACCGACTTCGGCAGAGTCAAATTCTCACTGCTCGACCCTACACTCACCGCAACAGTCTCGAAATACCAGACAGCATGCGGTGCTACCGACATCATGATGCACACGCTCGAGAGATACTTCCACCAGGGATACGCTCTCGACTTCACAGACCAGCTCTCGTTCACACTCCTCAAGGAGGTCATGAAGTGGGCTCCGGCCGCACTCGAAACACCTGACGACTACGACGCAAGAGCAAACCTCATGTGGTGCGGCTCGCTCTCGCACAACGGCCTCATGGCAGCAGGCAACTCCAACAAGGGCGACTGGGCATGCCACCAGATCGAGCACGAGCTCTCCGCTGAATATGACGTCGCTCACGGCGCCGGCCTCGCAGCGATCTGGGGTTCATGGGCAAGATACACACTCGCAGTCGATCCTTCAAGATTCGTGAAGCTCGGCGAAGGCGTGTTCGGCGAAAGTGACCCGGTCAAGACGATCGAGAAGTTCGAAGCATTCTTCCGCTCGATCGGCATGCCGACAGACATCAAGGGACTCGGCCTCGACTTCGACGAAGCCGCATGCCGCAAGGCAGCCCTCGGAGTGACCTTCCAGGATGCCCGCACCATCGGCAACTTCAAAGTCCTCACCACCGACGACATCTTCGAGATCTACATGATGGCCTCCGGCCTGAAGTAGAAGAAAGCGGTATGAAATGAGTCAGCGGGTACGTCCCCTGACTCACTGAGAACGCCCTAAAAAGGAGGCCTAAAATGTTCAACAACAAAACACTTGCGCCGCTGTACTTAATCGCGTTTGTCGCAAGCCTTATAGCTTTTGTCTTTCAGCACAAGTGGTACTGGCTTCCGGTCGCAGCTGCTTGGCTTCTGCTAGGCATCTACTCATACATGAAGTACAACAAAGGCGACGACAACGACTTAAAAAAGTAACGCCGGCAGCAAACTCAGACCACAGTGCCTTGAGACAGGCATCACAGCATGCCCGGCAGCAGCCAAAGCCGGCAAACAATTCAAACCAACAGAAGGATAGCCCTCCGCGGCTATCCTTTTTACGTGCGTGGCTTATACCACAACTCCAATATAAGGATGACAGGTATCAGTTTTCTGATAAGCCATGCCTATTTCGCTCGGCAGCGGTATCAGTAGAGCGAATTAAGCTTCTTCAAAACGATCAGTCAAAGAGTGAAAATGAATAGGTATCCGGCAAATTGAATAAGCATTCCTGTGAATTCAACTGAATTCGAGTCTATTCATTTTGAAAAGCATGACTGGTGCACCCCGGTATGCTGTTTTAGACCAAGTTGGCTGCATTGCCCTGATCCCTCAAGTGCCTGAAACAAAACTGCGGTATCAAGAATCTGATACCTGCCACTCATTCATCACTTTTGCGGTATCAAGCAGACTGATATGCAAATAAACATTTTGATTGCAATCATCATAGTGAACATATTCCGGCTTGCCCCACGAACCCCGCGCTGGCCGGGCAGGACTACTAAACCTGCACGGACAGCTGTAAGGCGAGGGTGAGTGGCCAGGCAAGCCCCGCGAGTCAGAGGAGACGAGCGGTTTTTCAGATTGCAGCTATGGATAACCAAATATGCCATGCATAAGTCTATGGACAGCCCGTTGACAGTCAGACTGCCAACATCCTGTCCACAGACTTATGCACAGCACCTATTGCTTATGATCGGTTTTCCACAGCTGCATTGTATTTGCTGCGACCGCCCACCCAATTCAAGCTATCACAATATCGAATAGTTCCGGCCTAAAACTTGAATTGTTAACGATAAAGGACTAATTTTTAAATAACCATTCGATTTACATATGGTTATTGCGAAAATATTAAGAAGGAGGTATGACTGCCATGGTCAAAATCAAATGGACTAATAAGTATAGTAACGAAACGGGCTATGTCGCTTCCCTGTCAACAAAGGGACAGTGCTTCATCAATACTTTTGATGAGAGCGAAGCAAAGGAATACTCCGAGAAGGCAGTAAAGGGTATTATGACAAAACTCGACACTTTCCACGAGACCGACAACAACATCTTTGAAGTCATTCCATCGTAATTCGTTTCGGATGAACTTGTTTTAGAATTTGAGAGCAGCTTTTGAAGCTGCTCTTTTCTTTTGTAAAAAAAGTATTGACAAGTCAGCATCCGTGTATTATTGTACTAAGTAGTTAATACAGTAATACAAAATACAGTACATATTATCACATAAAGGCCCGCGCAAACGAAAGTGGCATGGGCCGGATAAAGAAAGTAAAGGGACACGAATATGGAATGGAACTTCAAAGATGGTATCCCTATCTACACTCAGATAATAGATGAGATGACCATGCGCATAGCCAGCAGCGCGTACGAGCCGGGTGACAAGCTCCCGTCTGTGCGCGAGCTCGCCCTCGATGCCGGAGTCAATCCGAACACCATGCAGAGGGCGCTTGCAGAGCTGGAGCGCAGAGGCCTGGTCTATTCAGAGCGTACAAGCGGGAGATTTGTTACAAAGGAGGAAGCTGTGCTTAAGGATCTGCACGAGGAACTTGCGAAGAAGTACTTCGAAGAACTCACCGAAAAGCTTCGCAAGATAGGAATGGACGATAATGCAATAAAATCATCCGTAAACAAATGGATGAAAGAGATAAAGTAGGAGGCAGGAGATGGCAAGAATAGAGATCAGAAATCTTACAAAGACGTTCGGCGATCTTATGGCCCTCGATGATGTCACTGTCTCGCTTGAGCAGGGACAGATAGTAGGTCTGCTCGGACCGAACGGAAGCGGCAAGACGACCCTTATAAAAATACTGAACGGGCTACTTCAGCCGACATCCGGAAGCGTAACCATCAACGGCAGCGCACCGGGAGTCGAAACCAAAAAAGCAGTTGCCTACCTGCCTGACAGAAATGCGCTGCCTGATTACATGACAGCCTCGCAGCTCATGGACATTTACGAAGACTTCTTCGAAGACTTCGACCGCTCCAAAGCCGAAGCCATGGTCGACGACCTCGGCATCAGCCGCAAGCAGCCAATGAAGAAGATGTCAAAGGGCACAAAGGAAAAACTGCAGCTGTGCCTGGTCATGGCCAGACAGGCAGATGTGTATCTGCTCGATGAGCCGATCGGCGGAGTCGACCCGGCAACGAGAGACTACATACTTCGCACCATAATATCGAACTACAACGAGAACGCAGTCGTACTCATCTCGACCCACCTGATATCTGATGTAGAGTCGGTGCTCGACGACGTAGTGTTCATACAGAACGGAAGGATAGTGCTCCACAAGGCGGCAGATGATATCCGCGAGGAGACAGGTGAAAGCGTAGACAAGCTCTTCAGGGAGGTATTCAAATGTTAGGTAAACTTCTGAAATATGAGCTCCCGGCAATGGGACGCAAAATGCTGCCACTCTATATAGCATGGGCAGCAGCGGCATTCATACTGGGCCTGTCGACCCAGTCAGCCGAATCAAAAAGTGAATTCATCGTGGTCATAACCGGGCTTCTGTATGTCGCTATCGCGACAGCCATCATGGTGATGACCGTGATCATGATAGTCCAGAGGTACAGCAACAGCCTGCTCGGCGATGAGGCCTACTTCAACCACGTGCTCCCTGTGACCACATCCGCCCACATCGCCAACAAGCTCATCTCCGCGACGATCTGGGTAATAGTGACGATCCTCGTTGCAATGCTGACCGCGATACTCATAGGCCTCGGCGGCCTGATAGTAGCCGGCATTCATGGCATGGACATAAGCTTCCCGTCACTCGCAGACCTTCAGTTAGTCCTGCCGGATCACGTAGGCCTATATATATTCGAGTGTATCATCCTGGCAGTGGCAGGGTCGGTCAAGACCATCATGCAGATCTACGCAGCCGTGACGATCGGCCACCAGGTGCCGAACCACACGACACTCGCATCGATCGGAGCCTACATCGCAATAATGATATTCGAGTCGACACTCGGTAGGATAATCTTTCCGCTGTTCTTCGGCGGATGGAACCGGATGATTATCACCGGACCTACAAATATCCATGAGGTATTCATACCTGCACTTCTGGCAACCGCAGCCTTTGCAGCACTGTACTTCTTCATCTGCAAGTACCTGATGGAAAAGCGCCTCAACCTGGCATAGAGGTACACTGGGGACGGTTACAACTGTACCACTTTCACACAGGAGCCTTCGGGCTCCTGTTTTCTTAAAAAGCGCAAATGCCCTGTTGCCAGTAATGTTATAATTAATCTGTAAAAGCAGACATCAGAGCGAAAACGCGGGTACACGGAAAGGTGGTCGGCTATGGATGACAAGATCAAAGAATTAAAGAAGATAATCGACGAGAGCAATAACATCGTATTCTTCGGCGGCGCGGGAGTATCGACTGAGAGCGGCATCCCGGATTTCAGAAGCGCCAACGGCATATACAACCAGGACCTCGGCAGAACGGTATCACCTGAAGAGATGATATCCCACACCTTCTACAAGAGGCATACGGAGGACTTCTTCGAGTTCTATAAGGACAAGCTCATCTACGAAAACGCGGAGCCTAACAACTGCCACAAAGCGCTGGCCGAACTCGAGCGTCAGGGCAAGGTAAAAGCGGTAGTCACCCAGAACATCGACGGCCTGCATCAGAAGGCAGGCAGCAAGGTCGTGTGGGAGCTTCATGGATCGACCCTTCGAAACTACTGCGAAAAGTGCCACGCATACTATGGTCTCGAGAAGGTACTCGAGTCTAAGGGCGTGCCGATCTGCGACAAGTGCGGCGGCGTGGTGAAGCCGGATGTGGTGCTCTATGAAGAGGGACTCGACGGAGACGTAATCGACGGAGCTGTGCAGGCAATATCTAACGCCGACACACTCATAGTCGGCGGCACGACACTCATCGTGTATCCGGCAGCAGGCCTTATACACTACTTCCACGGCAAGCACCTGGTGCTCATCAACATGAGCGCGACCAGCGCCGACAGCTCGGCAGACCTCGTGATCCACGAGCGCATAGGTGAAGTATTCTCGAAAGTGATGGGGTGGTAACAATTGGCTGAAATGAAGCATGCAAAAAAAGAAGAAGATATAGTGAAACCGGTAAAGCGCCGGACTAGTGCCGGCGCGCGCATACTGGGAGTTTTGGGTTACCTGCTCATGTTGGCTGTGGTTGTATCGTGTCTGTGCCTGGTGGTGCCGTCAATCGCGGGCTACGATGAGTATGTAGTAGTAAGCGGCAGCATGGAGCCGAATATCCCGGTCAGGAGCATAGTGCTTGCAAAAGAGGTGGATCCGGCGCAACTGCAGAACGGCGACGTGATCGTGTTTATCGACCCCAACATCGGAACGACGCCTATCACGCACAGGGTGGTGAGCAACGATCCTGCGAGCGGAACGATCATCACCAAAGGCGATGCCAACCCGGTAGAGGATCCCGACCCGGCAATATACAGCAATGTTAAGGGTAAGGTTTATGCGCATATCCCATACATCGGACTGGTCGCGGCAACGCTCACATCAGCGATCGGTAAGGCGGTTGCAGCGCTGTTTATGTTTGAGGCATGGCTGCTTATAGAGATAAGCCGGCGAATGAAAAAAAGAAACATTAAAAAATAGCTATAATCTATATATAGGGTGTAAAAACTGCCTTCGGTCCATATGCTGACCGAGGGCATATTTTTGTTGAAAAACTGTCGAAATTAGGGTGAGAAACTAAGCTTTAAAGGCTTAATTACGAAAAATTATAAGAGGAAACGATGCACTTTAGTTGCGTTTTCTAGCCAATTTGAGCTAAAATAAATTGTCAAAATGGGGGTAAAAGGACGAGCGGTCTAAATGGCCGCCGATTTTGCTGTATTATCAGCAACTTTTATACTTTTAGGTTATTAATACTTTGGAGGAGCACAAGGATGAAGAAGAACAGCACGTTCAAGCGATTCCTCGCATTCCTGCTTTGCGCAGCGATGATGATCACCTACATGCCTTCGTCAGTGTATACACTGGCATATGAAGGTGATGTCGCGGCAAACGAAGAGTCAGATGAGACTCCGACGCAGGAGAAAGCAGACCTTGCAGAAGGGGAATCGAATGAGACCGCGTCTGAGACTACTAAGGGCAGCGATAATACTGCACCTGAAGGTAATCAGACAGTCACTCAGCCGAGCGATACCAATGGTGGGAATTCTGATACCGGGGACGGTTCAGAGCAGCCTGCCGAAGGAGAAACTCCGGCTGTCACAGGCGGTGGTGATGACGCAGATGCATATCCTGAACAGAGCTTTGAGAAGACTCTGGATGGACTCACCATCAAGGTTGCTGCAGAAAAAGGCGCTTTCCCGGCAGGCACAGATATGACAATTGAGTCTGCTGATATGGAAAAAGTCATTGCAGCTATTGGCCAAAATGAGGGCGCCAAAGCAGTAAAGATTGCCTTCCAGGATAAGGATGGCAACGCAATAGAACCTGCCGAAGCAGGCAAGGTTTCTGTTACTGTGGATGCAGACAACCTCGAAGAAGGCAAGACATACAAAGTCTTCCATCTTGATAACGTTAACAATGCAACAGAAGCGACTCTGTCTGAGGAATTCAAGACAGATGATTTAGTGTTTGCAGTTGTTGGAGTGGAGGAAGAAGCTGACACAACAGCACCAGCAAAAGCGCCAACAAGAGCCGCAGATGGCGAGACAGCTGAAGACGCTGAGAATGGGGAGAGTGAAGAATCTCCGGAAATGATTACTGTCACATTCGATCCTACTGTAGTTTCTTCGGAACCACTTATGCCTATAACAATTGAGGTGGCTGCAGGAGAAAAGATTGGCGACCAGCTCCCTGTAATTGGCGAGGTGCCGGGATATAACACCAAGTGGATTATAGACGGGACGCAGACAGTTGTCACAGCGGATACTGTAGTGACCGAGCCTTTCGAGGCAGTAGTCGGAAAAGACAAAATCGTCTACACTGTTACATTCCTCAATGAAGATGGCACTACGCTTAAATCTGTCAATGTAGATATCGATGGTGATTTTACCGTTAGTGATGAAGATTACCCTGCCGTACCTGAGAAGACTAACCAAGTCGGCAAGTGGGTATATGTGGGCACAGAAAATGAGTTCACAGTAGGTACCAGAGTTACTGAAAACGTAACTGTTGAGCCTTTCTATGAGCAGAATATCTTCACAGTTAAATTTGTTGTAGAAGCTGACCCTGAACAGAACTCGGAGCTGACTACTGCAAGCGGAACTACTATCATTTTGCCTTCTGATCCTATTATAGCTGGTCATACGTTCAGTGGATGGTTTACTAAACCAAATGGACAGGGCGAAGAGTATACTGCCGATTCAACAGTATCTAAAGATCTGACACTGTACGCATATTTTGCTGATCAGGTCAGAGTATCTTTCATTGTAAAAGATAAAAACGGAAACGTGATCAGCGAAAAGTCGCAGTACTTTGTTGACCTTGAATCTGGAGATGAACTGACCAATTTCCCTGATGATCCGTTTGTTGAGGGAGAAGTATTTGATTACTGGAAGAACGAGACTACTAATGAGAAGGTTGAGTCTGGATATACAGTTACCGAAAGCTTCAATGCGGTAGCAGTATTCAAGGATATCGAAACCTATAAGCTCACTGTTAATTACTATTACATGAACGGCTCTGAGAGAGTTGAAGTAGGAACACAGGTCTATGACATAGTTGAGGAGGATTTCCCGTTTACTGTTACAGCGCCTGGTTATACTATCGCATCCGAGATAACAGACGATCCGACTTACTATCCTAGCCAGCCAACCATTACGGTCAATAAGGACCAGTTCACAAAAGGTGAAGATGGTAAATATATTCTTACAGTGGAGGATGAGTTCGTAGCAGCAGATGCTAGTTATAAGGTAGGACATTATCTTGAGCCTCTAAGCGGGTCTGAATATGAACTTATCGAAACTGTAAATAAGGTTGGTGTAAAGAATTCCAAAGTTACACCTGAAATCAATAACTATGCTTATGCTGAGTACGACCATCGTGATGAGAACGTAACTCTGACAGGAGATGCGAATCAGGAGCTGAAGGTCTACTATACACGCAGGAACTTCACCCTTTCGTACAATGTAGGTGGTGGAGATTATATTGAAGCTGTTACTAAGAAGTACGGTGAAACTATAACACTTCCTACAACAGCCACACGTAAAGGCTATACATTTGCGGGGTGGTACAAGGATTCTGATTGTACAGAATCAGCAGGCACATCAATTACACTTGAAGATAATACTACTCTTTATGCAAAGTGGAACCCTGCACAGGTAGAGTACAAAATCGTTTACATGATTGAAAATGCTAATGATAACGATTACTCCTACCTGGCGACAGTAACCAAGCAGGCAGCAACTGGCTCTTCAGTCACTATGACAGCTCAGACTGCTGGAGCAGCTGATACAAGACCAAGTGAACTGGATACGACAAACTTTACATTCAAGGATTCCACCACTGAGACAATCCTTGCTGATGGAACTACAGTTGTGACCGTTCACTACAGCCGTAATGTATATACTCTTCAGGGAAGATATAATAATGGTAATGTTAGCGGTGCAAGTCTAAGTGCTAAGTACGGAGCTGACATCACTTCGCTTTGGGCAAGCACATTTGGCAGCGGCAACAATGCACAATACAGCTGGAGTTATAATAATCAAAATGACAGCAAGTTCAAGAGCCTGACGATCATGCCGTCGCTGAGCGTACGCACTAATACAAGCCCTGCGAATACGATTTATCTGTATCGTCACAGCGATTCAGCTAGCTATTATCAGCATCTTGAGTACTGGTTACAGAATTATACTGGAGAAGGCGTAACTACGACGACCTATAATGGCAAGACGTATGGCCGTGTGAAGTCTATTGATATGCGCTACAACTTCCTGAGCGATGTCGATGACTGGTACGAAATCGAAGGGTATACAAAAGCAGGATATACTGCAACAGCTAGCCGAACCCAAAATGGAACATATAGTAACTTCACTTATGATTGGGGAAGTATGTTCAGTGACTATCATACGGGCTGGTGGCCAAATTATACGTATACTGCCGTCTATACTCGCTTCAACTTCTACTACGATGCAGAAGAATATCCGCTGACGTTCTACAATCATGATGGTAGTCTTATCAGCACCGAGCAGGTAACTCTTGGCGATGATATTTCAGCTAAGCTTACAAGCAAGGTTCCGGCTGCCCCAGTTGAGGGTGCAACATGGCTTGGATGGTATACTGACCAGGCACATACAAGTGCATATTCTGGTGGCACCAAGATGCCGGCTGGCCTTGTGCTTTATGCTGCATTCAAGTTGCCGAATCGTACGATTTCGTATGATTCCCAGGGCGGAACAGACGTTGCTTCTGAAACAAAGGAACACGGCTTCTATGCAACAATGCCGGAAAATCCGACAAGAGAGAATTTTGAATTCTTAGGGTGGTTTACAAAAGCCGATGAGACTGGATCTCCGTATGACTGGAACCAGCCTGTAACACAAGATACAAAACTGTATGCACACTGGGCACAAAAGACCATTGGCTATACGGTGCATTATTACGAGAAGGGCTCTACAACTAGTGTTCTTCCTGACAAGGTCGTATCAGACCCGAAGTACACAGAAGGCACTGAGGTAACAGAAACCGCACCTACTGTTGCAGGACATGTAGCGGATGAAGCATCAAAGTCGATTGAACTTTCGTTTGACGAAGAGAACAACGTTATCGTATTCTACTACGATGTTATTCCAAATGAGCTTGAATACACAGTTAATTACGTACTGAAAGACAACCCGGATATCAAGGTTGCGGAATCAAAGACTGTTACGGTTGACGGATCAACTACGAATGTCCTCGAGCTCGCTAAGGAAGTTGATGCTGCATACTTTGCAACTCAGACAGATGATGCAGACATCCTCGGCAAGCACTACAAGCCTACAGAGTCATCTAAGGAACTGCAGCTTGCTCTCGAGAATAATGTGATTACATTTGAGTATGTACCTTATACATCAACAAAGATCACAGTTAACTATCTCGACATGGATGGCAATTCGATCCATGATACTGATGTTTCCTTTGTTGAGAAGGGCGATACATTTACTCTTATGAATAAGGCTCCGGACGGATATGTATATCACCACGCATATCTTGACGGTACTACAACTGCCCCTGAGGCAACATATCAGATTACTGGAAATGAAGGCAATCTGGTAATCAATATTTACTATCAAAAGAAGCTGATAATCCTGGCCAACAATAAGGCGAAGACCTATGATGGCACAGCACTTTTCAGTAGTTTTGATGTTGATACAGACTACACTGTAACAGGAACTCTTCGTGGCGATACTCTGACGTCACTGGAGTTTGCGGGTTCGCAGAGTGATGCTGGAACAAGCGCTACAACACCTAAGAATGCACAGATTTCTAAGGGCGCGCAGGCAATTACTGATCCTGAAACATACTACAGCATAATTTATGTTCCGGGCTCACTGACTGTTAAGCCGGCAAACGTTTATATCAGCATTAGTGCTGACCAGTGGAATACACATTCCGGCACTAGGGATCATAACTACTACACAGGACAGGTGATGAATGCCGGATTTACAAATCCTGGCAAGCAGCACTTTAATGATAATACGAGCAAATCTGCGTACATTAGCATTACAAGTGGACAGCGTGATCTGTTCAAAGAAAAGTATGGCGATGCCATCTGGAATGCATTGTATGGAACAAATGGTGCTCTGATTTCAGAAAAGGATGCAGGAACATACACATATTCAGGAGATCAGCAGAGAGCCACTGTAGCAGGTGTTGAAGTAGATGGACAGGCTATGATGTCTGACCCGAACTATTCAATTACGCTTTATGCACGTGACAGCTTCCTGACAATCGAGCCGTTGCCGCTGACAATCACTACACCAAGTGCAGATAAACCATATGATGGCACAGCTCTGACTAAATCTGAAGGAGCAACACTTGACCACAGTTATTGGACAGAAAATATCGGTGGTGAGTGGACAGCAGCAGAAACAGCTGCACCTGGTGAGGTTACACTTGGCACAGGCGAGAAGATTACTTTCAAAGTAACAGGTACACAGACACCGGTTGGCACCAGCGATAACACCTACAGTATTGAATGGGGTGAAAATAAGGCTAGCAACTATAAAGTTTCTGCTACCCTTGGAACCCTTGAAGTAACCGCAGGCACAATCAGCATTACTGTAAAAGACAAAGAGTCTGTATATAACGGTGCAACGCAGAAGGGCAACACACTCCCAGAGTCTATTACTGGCACAGGAAAGACTCTGGAAAATGAACAGTACAAAGTTGAGGGTCTTGCTAATGGTCAGGTGCTGAAGATTACTGGATACACAGAAGCAAGCGGTAAGGATGTTAACACATACACTAATGGCAGCTTCGAAGGAGCGACCATTACTGTAATGTCCGGAGCTGGCGAAGATGCAGTAGATGTTACAGAGAACTACTCTACTATTAATAAAACGGCAGGGAAACTGACTATTACTCCTGCAACAGTCACAGTAACTGCAGAGAATAAGACAAAGAAATATGGCGATGCAGATCCTACATTGACTGCAAAGGTAGAGGGACTGAAGGGTTCAGATGCAGAGAGCTCTATCGTTTATACACTGAGCCGAGCAAATGGTGAAAATGTAGGCGAATACACAATCACACCTGCCGGTGAAGCTGTACAAGGCAACTATAATGTTGTATACAAGACAGGAACCCTGACGATAACAAAAGCACAGGTCACAGTTACTGCAGCTGATAAGTCTAAGACTTATGGAGATGCCGATCCGACTCTGACAGCAACAGTAAGCGGTCTCAAGAACGGTGATGCAGAAAGCGTTATCAGCTACACACTGAGCCGCGCAGAAGGCGAAGATGTTGGAACATACACTATTACTCCATCGGGTGCAGCTGAGCAGGGCAACTATGATGTAGTTTATGTTCCTGGCACACTTACAATCAACAAGGCTACAGCTACAGTAACTGCAGAGAATAAGACAAAGACTTATGGCGATGCAGATCCTGAGCTGACAGCAACAGTCACAGGCTTGAAGAATGGTGATAAAGCATCAGTCATCAAGTACACTATCGGCCGTGATGCGGGCGAGAATGTAGGCAACTATGCAATCACTCCTGTAGGAGAAGCAGAACAGGGCAACTATAATGTAGTTTACGTTCCTGGAAAACTGACTATCACCAAAGCAAAAGTAACTGTTACAGCAGAAAATAAGACAAAGAAATATGGGGAGGATGATCCTGAGCTGACGGCAACAGTCACAGGATTGAAGAATGGTGATGATGAAAGTGTCATTAGCTACACTCTGAGCCGCAAAGAAGGTGAAGATGTAGGCGAATACACAATCACACCAGCAGGAGAAGCAGTTCAGGGCAATTATGATGTTGAATACATCACAGGAAAGCTGACCATTACCAAGGCTACAGTCACAGTTACAGCAGACAACTTGACAAAGACTTATGGTGATGCAGATCCTGAGCTCACAGCAAAGGTTGAAGGACTTAAGAATGGTGATGATGAAAGTGTCATCAGCTACACTCTGAGCCGCAAAGAAGGTGAAGATGTTGGCGAATACACCATCACGCCAGCCGGTGAAGCAAAGCAAGGCAACTATGATGTCCAGTACGTAACGGGCAAGCTGACCATCACAAAGGCTACAGCTACAGTAACTGCAGGGAATAAGACAAAGACTTATGGTGATGCAGATCCTGAGCTGACAGCAACTGTCACAGGCCTGAAGAATGGTGATGCAGAGAGTGTAATCAGTTACACACTGAGCCGCGCAGAAGGAGAAAATGTAGGCGACTATGCAATCACACCAGCAGGTGATGCTGTACAGGGCAACTATGACGTAGTTTATGTACCTGGAACCCTGACTATCACCAAGGCAGCACTTACAGTAACAGCAGAGGACAAGTCCAAGGTATACGGCGCTGCAGATCCAGCGCTGACATGGACGGTCGAAGGCCTCCAGAACGAAGACACCAAGGACATCCTGACAGTAGCAATCGCAAGAGAATCAGGTGAGAACGTAGGCCACTACAAGATCACACCATCCGGTGTTGCAGAAATCGCGAACTACACAATCAAGTATGAGGAAGGCGACTTTGAGATCACAAAGGCCGAGCTTACTGTAACGGCAGAGGACAAGTCCAAGGTATACGGCGCTGCAGATCCAGCGCTGACATGGACGGTCGAAGGCCTCCAGAACGGAGACACCAAAGACATCCTGACAGTAGCGATCGAAAGAAAGCCAGGTGAGAACGTAGGTCACTATGTGATTACACCATCCGGTGCTGCAGAAATCGCGAACTACACGATTGAGTATGTAGAAGGCGACTTCGAGATCACCAAGGCAGCTCTTACTGTAAAGGCAAATGACAACAGCAAGGTCTACGGATCAGAAGATCCTGCACTTACATCAACTGTAGAAGGAATGCAGAACGGAGATACTGAGGAAGCAGTAAGAGAACTGCTTAACCTGAGTGTGACACGTGAAGAGGGTGAAAACGTAGGCGATTATGTGATCACAGCATCTGGAGCAGAGGTCCTTGATAACTACACAGTTAAGTACAAGCCAGGAATCTTCAAGATCACTCCTCTTGATGTAACGGTTACTATTACAGGCCATCAAAGCACACTGCCATATGATGGCGAGGAGCATAGTGTCGAAGGATACGATGTTGAAATCAGTAACCCACTGTATACAAAGGATGACTTCAGTTTTGATGGAACTGCTAAGGCTTCCCAGACTACTGTAGGAACAGCTTATATGGGCCTTGCTAAGGAGCAGTTCACTAACACGAATACCAACTTCGGAACAGTTACATTTAACGTCACAGACGGCTATCAGGCGATAACACCTGTAGATAAAGTGGTTGTCACTATTACAGGAAATCACAGCACTCTGCCATACGATGGCGAAGAGCATAGCGTAAGTGGTTATGAAGTAAGCATTAGCAACCCGCTTTACAAGGAGTCAGATTTCACATTTACTCCTTCAGAGAGTGCAGATCTTGATGATGATAATGTAATCACGGCAAGAAGAACCGACGCAGGTACAACCAAGATGGGCCTGGCTGCCGGACAGTTTGCAAACAAGAACAGCAACTTCAAAGAAGTTGAGTTCGTAGTAACAGACGGTTACCAGACAATCACTCCTATTGATGTAGCAGTAACCATTACAGGTCACACCAGCACAGTTCCGTATGATGGTACTGAGCACAGTGTAAGTGGTTATGATGTAGAAATCGGCAACCCACTGTATAAGGAAGCTGACTTCACATTCAGCGGAACAGCAGCTGCATCAAGAACAAGTGTTGTTGAGGGTTCTGATACTGACGGCCAGACAGATATGGGTCTGACAGCGGCACAGTTCACAAACAATAATGCGAACTTCGCTAATGTAACATTCAATGTTAAAGATGGTTATCAGAAAATCACGCCTATAGAGGCAACAGTAACCATTACTGGTCATAAGAACACAAGCGATTATGACGGTAAAGAACATTCTGTAAGCGGATATGATGTATCGTTCAGCACACCGTTGTATACAGAGGCGGACTTCACATTCAGCGGTACTGCTGCAGCATCGAGAACTGATGCTGGTACTACGGATATGGAACTTTCTGAGGAGCAGTTCGCTAATACGAACACAAACTTCAGCAAAGTAACATTCAATGTTACAGATGGTTACCAGAAGATCGATCCAATCGATGTGACAGTAATCATTACAGGTCACACCAGCACAGTCCCGTATGATGGAGAAGCTCATACTGCAAGTGGCTACGATGTTACAATCGAAAATCCGCTCTACAAGCAGACTGACTTCACATTCACCGGAACAGCAACAGCAACAAGAACAAATGTAGTTGAAGGTGAAGATGCTGATGGCCAGACAGACATGGGTCTGAACGCGGCACAGTTCACAAACAACAACACTAACTTCAAGACAGTAACCTTCAACGTTGTAGATGGTTACCAGAAGATCACGCCGATCAAGACTGAGGTTGAGATTGTTGGAAATAACAGCACAGTTCCGTATGATGGAGAAGCGCATACTGTCAACGGCTATGTAGCTACGGCAAAGAACGCACTGTACAATGTCGAAACAGATATTGAGTTTAGCGGAGAAGCAAAGGCAACTAGAACCAACGTAGTTGAGGGTGAAGACGCAGACGGCCAGACAGATATGGGCCTGACTGAAGATCAGTTCAGCAACAAGAACCCTAACTTCTCTGAGGTGACCTTCAAGGTAACAGATGGATATCAGAAGATCACTCCGATCAATGCGACAGTAACAATCGTAGGTGCTAATAGCACAGATGTTTACGATGGAACTGAGCATAAGGTAACAGGCTACACTGCAACAGCAGATACTGCTCTGTATGATGTAACTAAGGACTTCACATTCACACCTGCAGAGGATGCAGTCCTTGATGAGGGAGTGATCGCTGCAAAGAGAACTGAAGAAGGCACGACCAATATGGGTCTTGCTGAGGAGCAGTTCGCTAACACGAACACCAACTTCGAGACAGTTACATTCAACGTCACAGACGGTTATCAGACGATCACACCGGTTGATGAAGTTGTAGTAACCATCACAGGACACAATAGTACTGATCCGTATGATGGAGAGGCACACACGGTAACTGGCTATGATGTAAAGATCAGCAACCCACTGTATAAGGAAGCTGACTTCACATTCAGCGGAACAGCAACTGCTGCAAGAACTAACGTAGTTGAGGGTGAAGATGCTGATGGCCAGACCGACATGGGCCTGAAGGAAGATCAGTTCAAAAACAACAACAAGAACTTCTCAAAGGTAACATTCGTCGTAACAGATGGTTACCAGAAGATCACACCGATCGACGTAACAGTCAACATCACAGGTAAGAACAGCACCGATCCATATGATGGTGAGGAGCACAAGGTCGAAGGTTACACAGCAAGCTGCGCAAATGAACTGTATGATGTCACAAAGGACTTCACATTCAAGGGCAAGGCAGAAGCTGCAAGAACTAACGTAGTTGAGGGTGAAGATACTGATGGTCAGACAGACATGGGTCTGACAGCAGAACAGTTCACAAACAACAACACCAACTTCAAGACAGTAACCTTCAACGTTGTAGACGGTTACCAGAAGATCACTCCGGTTACAGACAAAGTAACAGTTAAGATCACAGGTCATAACGATACTAAGGACTACGACGGCAAGGAGCACAAGGTAACCGGTTATGATGCAACGGATGATAATGATCTGTACGATGTAACTAAGGACGTTGCATTCAGTGGAACAGACGAAGCAGAAAGAAAAGATGTTGGTACAACTAACATGGGACTTGCTGCTGAACAGTTCCAGAATACAAATGCTAACTTCACAAATGTAGTATTTGATGTAACAGATGGTTATCAGAAGATCGACCCAACTAAGGTTACGGTAACGATTGTTGGTAATAACAACACAACTGATTATGATGGCAAGCCTCATACTGTAGAGGGCTTCAGAGCTACATCTGATAACATTCTCTATAGTGCTGTTGAAGGAACAAACTACACCTTCAGTGGGACAAAGACTGCAACAAGAACTGATGCAGGCCAGACAGATATGGGCCTGAAGGCAGAGCAGTTCGTCAACAACAACAAGAACTTCATCGTGACATTCGATGTAACAGATGGTTATCAGAAAATCACACCTGTAGATGAAGTAGTCGTAACCATCAAGGGACACACCGGCGAGAATCCATACGATGGAAAAGAGCACAGTGTCAGTGGATATGATGTTGAGATCGATAACCCACTGTACAAGGAAGCTGACTTCACATTCAGTGGTACAGCTGCAGCTGCAAGGACTAACGTAGTTGAGGGTGAAGACGCAGACGGCCAGACCGACATGGGCCTGACAGAAGCACAGTTCACCAACAACAATAAGAATTTCGCTAAGGTAACCTTCAAGGTAACAGACGGCTATCAGAAGATCACTCCGATCAATGCGACAGTAACTATCGTCGGTGCATACCACACAGATGTATACGATGGAGCTGAGCATAAGGTCGAAGGCTACACAGCAACAGCGGATAACGCTCTGTATGATGTCACAAAAGACTTCACATTCAGCGGAAAAGCTGAGGCAGCAAGAACTGAAGAAGGCACGACAAATATGAATCTTGCCGCAAATCAGTTCACAAACAACAATAAGAACTTTGCAACAGTAACATTCGATGTCACAGACGGTTACCAGACGATCACACCAGTAGATGAAGTAGTCGTAACCATCAAGGGACACACCGGCGAGAATCCGTATGACGGAAAAGAGCACAGTGTCAGCGGTTATGATGTAGAGATCAGCAACCCACTGTATAAGGAAGCTGACTTCACATTCAGCGGAACAGCAACTGCTGCAAGAACTAACGTAGTTGAGGGTGAAGATGCTGATGGCCAGACCGACATGGGCCTGAAGGAAGATCAGTTCAAAAACAACAACAAGAACTTCTCAAAGGTAACATTCGTCGTAACAGATGGTTACCAGAAGATCACACCGATCGACGTAACAGTCAACATCACAGGTAAGAACAGCACCGATCCATATGATGGTGAGGAGCACAAGGTCGAAGGTTACACAGCAAGCTGCGCAAATGAACTGTATGATGTCACAAAGGACTTCACATTCAAGGGCAAGGCAGAAGCTGCAAGAACTAACGTAGTTGAGGGTGAAGATACTGATGGTCAGACAGACATGGGTCTGACAGCAGAACAGTTCACAAACAACAACACCAACTTCAAGACAGTAACCTTCAACGTTGTAGACGGTTACCAGAAGATCACTCCGGTTACAGACAAAGTAACAGTTAAGATCACAGGTCGTAACGATACTAAGGACTACGACGGCAAGGAGCACAAGGTAACTGGATACGACGCAGAGGCAGACAACAAGCTGTATGATGTCACAAAGGACTTCACATTCAGCGGTACTGCAGAAGCTGTAAGGACAGATGTTGGTACAACTAACATGGGCCTTGCTGCTAGCCAGTTTGCTAACACAAACAGGAACTTTACAAATGTAGTATTTGAAGTAACTGATGGTTTCCAGAAGATCAATCCAATCGATGTCAAAGTCACAATTGTTGGTAACAACAATACAACTGACTATGACGGTGAAGCACACACTGTAACAGGTTACAAGGCAACAGCTGACAACAACCTGTACGATGTCACAAAGGACTTCACATTCAGTGGTAAAGCAGAGGCAACCAGGACAGAAGCAGGTACGACCAATATGGGTCTTGCTGCAGATCAGTTCACTAACACAAATACTAACTTCAAGACAGTTACCTTCGACGTAACAGACGGTTACCAGAAGATCAATCCAATCGATGTAACAGTCACAATCGTTGGTAACAACAACACAACTGCATACGATGGCGAAGAGCATACTGTAACAGGTTACAGAGCAACTGCAGATAATGATCTGTATGATGTAACTAAGGACTTCACATTCACACCTGCAGAGGATGCAACTCTCGTTGATGGAGTAATCGCTGCTAAGAGAACTGAAGAAGGTACGACCAACATGGGTCTTGCTAAGGAGCAGTTCGCTAACAAGAATGGAAACTTCAAGACGGTTACATTCAATGTTACAGATGGATTCCAGACCATCACAGCTATGACCGATAAGGTTACAGTAACTATCACTGAGAACAGAGGTACTGAGAAGTATGACGGCAGTGAGAAGACTGTAGAAGGCTACACTGTAAGTATCAGCAACCCACTGTACACAGAGAACGACTTCACATTCAGTGGAAACGCTACAGTTAAGGGAACAGATGCAGGCACATATAACATGGAGCTGAAGGCATCTGACTTCACTAACACAAGCGAGAACTTCAGCAATGTCGAGTTCGTGATCGTGGATGGAACACTGACAATTACAAAGAGAAGTGTCACTCTGACTTCAGCAGCTGCTGAAAAGATTTACGACGGTGCTGCTCTCGTATCTCAGATCGTCACAGTAACTGGCGATGGATTCGTTGAGGGCGAAGGTGCTACATACAATGTAACAGGCAGCCAGACAGATGTTGGCAGCAGCGAGAACACATTCACATACGCTCTGAATGAGGGAACAAAGGCAGCCAACTACGTCATCGAGCAGGTACTCGGAACACTGACAGTCAACCCTAAGACAGCTAAGGTTACAGTAACAATCACTGAGAACAGTGGTACTGAGAAGTACGACGGCAGTGAGAAGACTGTAGAAGGCTACACAGTAGAGACCAGTGATCCACTGTACACAGAGGACGACTTCACATTCAGCGGTGACGCTACAGTTACAGGAACAGATGCCGGCACATACAACATGGAGCTGAAAGCATCCGACTTCCACAACACAAGTGAGAACATCACAAATGTTGAGTTCGTAATTGTTGACGGAACACTGACCATCGAGAAGAGAGCAGTCACGCTGACATCGGCAGATGATGAGAAGGCTTACGATGGCGAGCCTCTGACAAATGATGAGGTCACTGTAACAGGTGATGGATTCGCTGAAGGCGAAGGCGCTACATATGATGTAACCGGAAGCCAGACTGAAGTAGGCAACAGCAAGAACACATTCACATACACTCTGAATGAGGGCACAAATGCTGATAACTACACGATCACAAAGACTGAAGGTACACTCAATGTAACAGCCATGACCGATAAGGTCACAGTAACAATCACAGAGAACAGCGATAAGGTCACATACGACGGCGAGGCTCACACTATCGAGGGCTACAAGTCGATCGTGGCAGACAATGAGCTGTACGATGTTACAAAGGCGGTCAAGGAGACTAAGACAGACGCTTGGACAGTTACTGAGACAAATGCAGGCACATACGATATGGGCATCGCTGCAGAAGACTTCAAGAACATCGACAAGAACTTCGGCAATGTTGAGTTCGTGATCGTAGACGGCCAGCTCGTAATTGATCCTATTAGCGACAAGGTCACAGTAACAATCACAGAGAACAGCGATAAGGTCACATACGATGGCGAGGCTCACACTATCGAGGGCTACAAGTCGATTGTGGCAGACAATGAGCTGTATGATGTTACAAAGGCAGTCGAGGAGACTAAGACAGACGCTTGGACAGTCACCAAGACAGACGCAGGCACATACGACATGGGCATCGCTGCAGACGACTTCGAGAACGTTGATGAGAACTTCAGCAACGTAGAGTTCAAGATCGTAGACGGCCAGCTCGTAATTGAACCTGCAAGCATCGAAGACCCAGAGGATCCAGGCAAGCCGGATGCAACAAGATTCGAAGTAAGCGATCCTGAGGACACTAAGTACAACGGCAAGGAGCAGAAGCAGCCTGTAACAGTACACGACAACAAGACAGGTAAGGATCTCGTTGAGGGTACTGACTACACGATCGAGTACACACCGGCTGTGAACGCAGGTGAAGTTACCGTTACTATCACAGGTAAGGGCAACTACACCGGCGAAGTCATCAAGAAGTACAACATCACAAAGCGTACAGTCCAGATGACATCCGCTACAGACGAGAAGTTCTACGATGGTATAGCACTTGTTGCTAAGATCGTTGAAGACGTAGCAGAGGGCTTCGATGGATTCGTTGAAGGCGAAGGCGCAGCATACGATGTGACCGGAAGCCAGACACTCCCGGGCACGAGCGACAATGCGTTCGAATACGCGCTGAAGGAGGGAACACTCGCTACTAACTACATCATCACGGAAGTACTTGGAAAACTGACAGTCAAAGATCGTGAAGATCCAGAAGATCCAGACAATCCGGATCCTAAGAAAGACAAGTATCAGGTGACATTCACAGCTAAGAGCGACGAAGCTACATACGATGGCAAGCCGCACGGAGTTGAAGGATTCGTCGAGGAGAACGAGGATGGCTCGCTGACATACACTAATGACAAGGGAGTCACATTCACAATCAAAGACATCAGCGCATCTGAGGAGCAGACCGATGCAGGCGAATACCCGGTAGAGGTAGAAGGAACTGCAAAGGTATTCGATCCGGACGGCAACGATGTAACAGCACAGTTCACTATCAAGCCGGTAGACGGCAAGCTGGTGATCAATCCTGCAGAGCTGCCTAAGGATCCGGATGATCCGGAAGATCCGGCTAACGCAAGGTTCGATGTAAGCAAGCCAGAGGATGTACCGTACAACGGCGAGGCTCAGGAGCAGAAGGTATCCATCACAGATAAGGAGACCGGAGCAGAGCTCGTAGAAGGTAAGGACTACACACTGAGCTACAGCGGTGATACTACAAATGTAACGGATACCGGAGTAACGATCACTGTGACAGGTAAGGGCAACTATGCAGGCACCTTCACAAGAAGCTACCACATCACACCGATCGACCTGACACTGATCTCAGCATCGGATGAGAAGGTATACGATGGTACACCTCTGACAAACGACAACGTAACAGTTGAAGGCCTGGCACCTGCGGACGAGGGCAAGCTCGAGTTCAATGTAACAGGAAGCCAGACATACGTAGGCCAGAGCGAGAACACCTTCGAGTACAAGTGGGCAGACGAGGATGAATGGACAATCGGCGCACTCGAAACAGTCAAGAGCTACTTCGTAGTCTACGCGGCTGAGGGCGACGAGGCATCACTCGCTAAGAACTACAACGTATCGACAGTCAAGGGAACTCTGACAGTAACCGACGATGTGGATGACGACGTAGTAGTCCAGAAGACTCATAAGGGCAAATCGTTCAAGGTCGGCGAGGTGATCACATTCACCATCACTGTCAAGAACATCTACGATGAGCCTAAGACGATCACCATCGAGGAGCAGGACGGCGTCGTAATCAAGGGACAGTCACAGTTCACGGACGTTGCTCCTGGCGAGACTGTAACCACTACAGCAGTACACAAGGTGACAGAGGCTGACGTAAAGGCCGGAACATACACCAACATTGCTACTGCAAGCTTCGACGGCGGCAAGACATTCGAGGGCAAAGACACAGTCGACAAACTCGTCAAGACCGCTAAGAGCGGCAGACCTGACACAGGCGACAACGGTTACGGCTTCGATCTGACAATGATGTTCGGATCAGCGGCAGCATTCCTGGCAATGCTCTTCGGCAGAAGAAGAAGAGAGCAGGAATAAGTGCAACAGGTAACGGTTCTGACTGACGGAACTTAACAAATGAATAAGGGGCTGTCGCATTTGAAAAAATGAGGCAGCCTCTTAACTTGCCCGCCTACCGGCGGGCTGTTTTTGTGTAAGGCGCTTGCAACGTAAAGTAAACGGTAAACCATCCGTGCGTGGGTCCGGTGCCGAAATGAGATAATCCATACTGAAGGCTAAAAGAGTCTAATAAGTCGAAAAAGTCTAAATTGGTCCAATAGACCAAATTGGACCAATTGTAACAGACCAGAAAGGAGCCAGTATGGATACACAGTTAGTAGCAACACAGATGCGACAAAGATCGTGGATGGAGGATTCTCTGAGGGTGACTGTAGATAAACTGAATGAGCAGCTCAGGATCCTGAACAGCAGGATGTATGGCAAGTCCACCGAGAGAAACCTTGCACCGAGTGATCAGCTGAGCATCTACGACTTCTGTTTCAACGAAGCTGAGGCTACAGCTCAGGGAAAGATAATCGAAGAGCCGGAGATGGAGACAGTAGTCATCCATAGAAGGAAGCGCAAGGGCAAGCGTGATGAAGACCTTGAAGGCTTTGATGCTGTCACTGTTGATCATGGTCTCAGCGATGAAGAACTTGCTGAAAAGTTCCCTGAGGGATGGTACAAACTCGACTATGAAGTGTACAGGAAGCTCGAAGTGGAGTCTGCGGTGTTCACAGTAGTCGAGCATCACATCAAGGTATACAAGGGCAGGAACGGCAAGATAGCCAAAGGCAGACACCCTAAGGAGATGCTGAACAACAGCATTGCCACACCATCCCTTGCAGCATTCATCATGAACGACAAGTATGTGAATGCAGTGCCGTTGTACCGGCAGGAGCAGGAATTCGCAAGAAATGATGTGAACATCTCCCGTCAGGTGATGGCGAACTGGATGATCACCACAGCTGAGAGATATCTGTCACTCGTCTATGACTACCAGAAAACAAGAAAAGCGGACGCGCCGCGGGCATTCCTCGAAGGCTTCAAAGGCAAGCTGGTCTGTGATGGGTACTAGGTGTGCCACACACTTGAGAATGAAGCCGGTACAGGCTTCACTGTGGCAGGCTGCTGGATACACGCGAGGAGACCATTCGCTGATGTGATCAAGAGCATGGGTCAGGACAAGGCCGCAGGCACATTGGCATACGAAGCATATGTGCAGATCCAGAACATCTACCATACAGACAATGCACTTAAGAAACTGCCTCCGTCAGACCGGAAAAAGAAGCGAAAGAAACTGGTGAAGCCGCTGGTCGATGCATTCTTCGATTGGGCGGAGCCAATGCCAGTGCGATCATCTACAGCATCGTCGAGACAGCTAAGGCCAACGATCTTAATATATACAAATACCTCAAATATCTGCTTGCGGAGATTCCGCAGCACATGGACGAGACGATACTGACTTCATAGAAGCTTTGCTTCCGTGGTCCAAATCCCTGCCACCGGATTGCCGGAAGCATAAAGCTGTTCAATGACATTCCCCAGCTTGTCACGTTTTATAAACTCTGAAGCCTAGCAATTTCAAGGGCTATAGCAGAGGTCCCCGGTTTGTCATGATTTAGTTAAAGCCCGATGCTTATGAAGCTTCGGGCTTTTAAAAAACCAAGGACGGATAGTTTACCGTTTACATTACAACAGATAGGTGCAGAGATATATTCGATTGCCCACAACTTGTGGTTAGCTCTTCACAAAACGATCACATTAACAAATCTTAAGGATTGTTTACAATTTAAGACGAAGCATTTCCTGTGATTTGTTGCGAAAAAAAGCGCTTCATTGTACAATACATATGATTGTGGGGGTATGCCCTCTTTTGTGATATGGCGACCAAAATAAGGTGGCCAGGCAAAAAGCGCAACACAAAAAAGGGCTCTCGAAAGTATTAATTTTTTTAAGCTCCGCACTATCCCGGAAACACCGGAAAAACGCGGAGAAACGGATAAAAACCTGATAATTATTTCTAAGAACCCTCTCCTTTTTCCAGGGGAGACTGTCCGAAAACTAGCTCCCTAAGCACTAACACATAGAATTACTACTGCTCGCGCTCGTTTAAGCCCGCCCCATTGCAAACTGGAGCCCGCCCCAACTCGCGCGAGAAGAGTAAGATA
>Ga0256405_10002713_pt1 | contig 39128 bp, 58 predicted proteins | sample RumenRJG_02DNA_FD_189096 | JGI IMG/M metagenome (GOLD analysis project Ga0256405, IMG submission 189096) | Bovine rumen microbial communities from Lethbridge, Alberta, Canada - RJG_02 | ecosystem: Host-associated > Mammals > Digestive system > Stomach > Rumen | place: Canada: Alberta... | reverse complement strand
TTGTGAGCCTCCCCTCATTGAAGGGGTTAAGGGGGCCGGGGGGACTTACCATCTCTCAACATTCGTGAAGCCTGTCCGCTCTCTTCTGAAAACTTTTTCAGGATGCAGCCTATTATGGCATGCTTTACAGACTGGGATCAGATTCCTTTCCTTCTCCCCTGTCTCATAGTTCTTATACCATTCACTCAATGCAAGCTCCGGATGTTCCCTCACATGGCAGACATGATGGACCGTAGACAACAGTCTCCTGTTCCCATCACCATCTGTATCATACCGTGTGATCTTCCCCTGCTTCCTGCACTCAGCACATTCATAGTGTGCAGCCTTGAGCACGGATGCCTTGAGCTTCATCCAGTCTTTACTCTTGTAGAACTTCCACAGCTGATCAGTCTCTATCAGTTCCCGGATCCACTTCTCAGTTACCATAACCATCACCATACAAAAAGACAGAGAGCTCCGTGTCTCTCTGTCTTGTCCCAGCTTACAGTATAGCAAACACTAAACATGAATTACCATGGTCAAAGTAAATTCTTCTGAGTGAACTCCTGCAAAGCAAAGCCGTGCAGTCTGTAGATCCACCGGATATCCAGGTGCATGCTCAGTGCTATCTGCTCCCACTTCTCCTGGTCAATGTATCTCATCTCAAGGATCTTGATGTATCTCTCATCATCCAGCTGGTGGATCTCTCCTATGATCCGGTTCTTCATGTCCACCAGCTGATCAATCATCTCAGTGACTTCCTTCTCCAGATCTATCCACTTTGCTACAGCATCAGACATCTTGTCACCGGATGGAGATGACTGCACTCTGTCACTCACTAAGACAGATCTTGTGCCGGTGGCCAGGAGCTTCAGCTCTTCCACCTGCTTCAGTCTCCTGTTGATCTTAGCATCCAGCACACCGATCTGTCTTAAATATTCCTTAGCCGTCATTCATTCTTACCTCCTCATATTTTGTCAAAGTAGTTGTCAGAATGGAAATGTCTGAATATCCGCATAAATACTGGTTTGTCAGAATGTCAGAATGAAAACCCTTACTCTTATATATTTTTTCTTTTTATACCTGTTTAATAATATTTTTCCTATTTTATAAGAAGTTACGGTTTTAGTTCTGACATACTGACAAACCGCATAAACAAAGGGTTTTTCTTCTGACATTTCATTCTGACATTGTCCTGACATTCTGACATTTCTGTTATTTTTCCTGTTCTATTTCTGCAGATCCGTACCACAATCTCATCCATGCTGCATAAAGGATTGCATATCTTTTCTTGTAAAAGTACCGGACTTTACTCTGATCCTTGACTTTGACTATCCATTTCTTATGTGTTCTTCTCCATTCCTGACACCACTCCCACTGTTCCTGATCATCTTCTCTGCTTGCCATCTACCTGTACTCCTTTCCTGTCAGCATGTCCTTGAACACTATCCTGTTCTCTATCCGGAAACCATTGATAGATGCCACATAATCAAAGTGCTGCATCATGTCCCGGATCCTTTTGTTTACATCCTTCTCTTCCTTTGCTATATTATTTACTGCATCACATGCAGTAGGATCAGGATATCCTTCTGCATTTACCTTCTTCATTTCCATCCCTTCCTCTCAGCTATACATACTATACCGATCATAAACACCAGCATTCCTCCCAGGAAACTGATCACACTTACTGCTATCATTTGTGCCAGGCTAAACATCTGCAGTCCCTCCTTGTATCTCAAAGACCTGAACTCTTTTATCTCCTACCCTGATCTGCCTGCTTGTAGTACCAAGGATATTATTCAGCTGCTTACTGAATACTTTATTACCTACAGCTGTGAATCCATTCTCATTGCAGAATACAGTATATCTCCGGTAGACATCACGTGTGGGAATGTTCAGGATGTCTGTCTCTACATCCATCTCTTTGATGAATGCCAGGATAGGATTGTTTGCTTCATTGTATTCAGCCAGCTGCTTCTGTACCAGGCTGGACTTAGTGAATCCACGGTTATCTGCCAGGACTCTTCTCAGGCCCTGCACTCCCAGTCTGATCATGTACTGCACCGGCTCCGGCTGCTGGAGCTTATACTTCAGGAATGGATCATAATCCTTCTGAGTCTTATCAAAGACAGCATTGAAGGGAATGATGATCAGTCTGTCCAGGACAGCTCCACCTCTGTCCCTCATCCGTGGGATCTCATTGGCAGAGAAGAGCAGCTTTACATACGGATCAAAGTGAAAAGGTGTCAGTCCTTTGTATTCTGCCTTGATCCGGTTCCCGGCCACCACCTTCTTGAAGATGGCTACCTGGGATCCCTTCAGGAACTCATCACCGATATCATCACCGATGTTGGCCAGCTTCCCAAACATCATGGAAGTATTGAACCTGTCACCGATCTCAGACAGATCCAGGGCAGATACATTGTCATCTCCCAGGATGGCCTTGATGCAGTCAAGGTATGTGGACTTTCCTCCACGCTTATTCCCTGTCAGGATGAAAGCTTTCCGGAGCTCATTCCTCCGGAAGAAGCAGTATCCTATGCATTCCTCCAGCAGGGCACGGATGTCCGGATCCTGACATGCTATGTTATCCAGGACATGATCTACCAGATCACTCTCAGCATCCGGATCATAATCCCATGGGATCTGATTAGTTATCACCAGATCCGGAGAGAATGGCAGCATCTGATCTTCAATCACATCCAGGACACCATTGGTAAAAGCAACATACCTGGCATCCGCTGCCTTCATTTTCTTTGCGATCAGGAGCATGTAGTCCATGACTTCCCTTCTCTGGGATTTCCTCAGATATGGGATCTCAGTGATCATGGCCCTCTCAATGTCTGCATTCCCTGAAATATATACTCCATTCTTATAGATGTGCAGCTGATCATAGATGCTGACTACCTTGTGCTCCTTTACCAGCCACTTAGCGAACTCATCAAAGAGGAATGTCTTACCATTGAAGAAGACCGGCTTCTGGAAAGCTTCATCTCTCAGGATGGTATCAAGCTCCGACTCCGGCAGCGGATCAGAGAGCACAAACTCATTAGCATTGCTGAAGATGTCCCGGATCCGCTTCTGACTCAGCCGGAGCTGAGACTGCAGAACCAGGATGTACTTGAACAGGGAAGTATTCCTTCCTTCACCGTCCGTCATTCTCCACAGGTTCACCGCAGTGTCCACCGGCAGGAGCTCATCCGGCACTTCCTGGTAGACTTCCTCCGGATACTTATCATAATCTGGTGGGAACCGTTCTACACCATCAACCTTCAAAGGGATGTATGTGGATCCGAAATGGATGTCTGCCACCAGTCCCACTGCAAGCTTTCTGTCAGCTCCGTTCTTAAGGTACCTGTTAGTATTCCTCCAGTAAGTGTGTCCACCTTTGGCAGATGGAAGTGCCAGGCATCTCCATTCATTGGCTTCAGCCATCTTCAGGAAGTTCTCATACATATCCTTACTGTCAAAGCTGATATCTACATACCCCGGATTCAGAATGGCACCAAAGCAGTCCTCATGGCAGACCTCATCAAAGTCATTGATGTGATCACGGCCCTTGACCTTTTCTGCAGGCTTCTTTCCCCTGCCTTTTACATATGTTTTGAATATATCTTGATTTCCACTCCATTCCACGCTCAGCACCTACCATTCAGAGTCAAGAGCAGCAGTCTGTTCTGTGAGAGTCTTTTCTGCTGTCTTTTTGTAACATCATAAAGCTTTTTGTCTGCTTTCCACTGCTTGTCCATTTCCTGCAGTTTTTTCCTCCACTCAGGCCGTTCATCTTTCCGGATCGGCACACCGTTGGCCCTCTTGCCAGCTTTGTACTGGTTCCTCTTTTCTTCATAGGCCGTCTTGTGGTCCATATAATCATTCACGGCTTTTCTGGCCATCCGTTCCATTTCTATGTTCCTTTTGTCAAAGTGCTCCAGGATCCTGTCCACCAGATCTACCGGATCTTCATCTGAGATCAGGATAACCTTATACAGCTTCCGGATATTCGGAGCAGATGCTGGAAAAAAGCAGTTCATATTTATGATCATCTTCCCTTCCGGGTATCGTAACCTTAATTCATCAAAAACCATATTTCACCTCCGTTCTTTCATGACCAGTGCCAGTAATAAGAATCCGCACCAGATGACATATCCGGTAGCATCCGGATTTTCTATCAGGAAGACGGATCCGTATAAGATCACTATCAGCTGTAATAGTCCGTTCATGTTATCCCTCCAGTCCAAAGTGCTTCAGACGTTTTTTAGCTTCTGAGATATACCAGTCCTTATCCAGTTCCGGAGGACACTCCACACCTGTCACATCTTCATTGAAGATGAAGCACTTATCCGGAGTGTTTCCGAACTTCTTCCGCTCCGTCCTGCCTTCCTTCACTCTGCAGGTCAGGAGTCTTCCGGCCTTCGGATCCTTGGAAGCAAACACCCTGTATGACTTATTCACATACTTCCTGGTGTCATCATAGACCAGCATCTTGCCGGCCCTCCTGCCGGTCTTTGTAAACTTAGGTTCTACATGCGTGTTTCCATACTCATGCTCTACCCATTCAAAGAGATCAGAAAGCTTAGCTATCTTCTGGAACTGTATTAGCTCATTGCATTCATTGATGGTCTGCTCCACCGGTATCTTATTTACCATATATTCAACCAGGGCTCTGTTGAGGATAGGCAGGTCATAATCTATAGGACTGAGCTCCTTGACATAACCTCCCCTCCTCTCAATCCCACCATCCAGATCTACCCAAAGATAATTATTCACGTCTTTCTGGTAGATCTCCTTGACTACATCCAGTCCCAGCTTTATGCTGCATAGATCTGTGCTGCATCTTTCCTCCCATTCATAGCAGATGTCATCCACCTGGTAAAAAGCTTCGTCTGTGTCCGGAATGCTGATGATCAGACCATCCGTGTTGGACTGGATCAGCCGAAAGCCAGGGACCACCTCCAGATGCTCTATGAGATCCAGCAGCATCAGCTGGCCATTGATACACATGGAGTTATTGTTCCTGGCATCATAGGCCGGATTGGTCTTGTCCTTCATGGCTCCGGAAAGAGCATTCAGGATCTTCTTATATGGTGCCTGCTCTGCCTTCTTGCCTGCTGCCTTCAGGGCCATCCTGGTGTCATATACGTTCTTGTACTGTTCCGGATGTCTTGCTGCCCTTGTGATCAGTCCGTGAGCTATCAGCATAGAAGGATAATAGGATCCCACGTCAACATGCAGCAGATATCCGTCCACATGTACTGGATGATCTATGGCACCGTGTATCCCTCCCCATCCAAATGTATGAGGGATGCCGGCCACAGTGATCTCCAGAGACCGGTCATAGAAGTACTTCCTCCAGCAGTATTCATCTTTCCATTTACCCTTCCACTTGTCCTTTGGCTTGGTCTCCGGATCCGCTGCTATGCGTTTCATGTCTTCCGTGCAGTCTTCTACAGCGGCCCGGAACCAGTCGATCACATGAGCATACTTCTGGATCTGCAGACATGGCAGGAACTCATATTTAAATTCATCACCATAGTTTTTCTTCTTGCAGTCCATGACCTTAGCTGTGATCCGTGCTTCCGTATCACCTACATGCTTCAGATCCAGGCCAAAAGCCTGCACAATACCAAACTGAGCCTGAAAATCTGCATATCTATGGAGAAATACTTCAATAGTCTGCTCTACATCATGTCTGCAGTAGAAAACAGTCTGCTGGATCTCTTCCTCTGTCAGCTTCCGGTCAATGTCAAAAGGTACGGAAGTCTCTTTGATGTTAGATCCCATGAAGCCTTCCAGTGTCTTCAGGCCAATGGGAGGATTAGGCATCACATCATAATTGTTGACATGTACATCTCTCAGGAGTGGTGAGTACTGCCATGGTTCACGCTTTTTCACAATGATCCAGTCATTTAGCTCCTTCACCTTCTCCGGAGTGTCACACAGATCAGAAACAATTCCCTTCAGGATGTACTGATCATAATGCCGGCTGTTATATCCGGCCCAGATGTCATACTGATGGATCCGGAAGAATTCCTGCAGCTTCTCCTTATCATTGATGATCACAGTCTCTTCTTCATGTTCCCTGGTGATGTCGATCAGGACCACAAGCCAGTCATGTATGAATACCTCAAAATCGTAGAAGATCATGATCTTCACCTCCAATAAAAGGGGAGGGAATTACTTCCACTCCCCTCTTTTCAGGTCTTAGATATCAAATACTTCTTCTACAGTGAAGTACATGTTTCTGTATGGTTTTCCTGTGTTCGGATTCGTTTTGTTAGACAGACGGATCTCATAATCCAGGTCATAACCTAAGTTCTCACACATTTCAGCAGCATCTGCTATAAAGTCAGTAGCTTCATCTACACCATGACCAAGAATGACAGCAATGGTCTCAATGCTCATGTCCTCATCATCAATCAGAGCAGATAGGAGCTTTGCTGTCTCATAGATTCCATGAGAAAAGTGATCATCAAATGTACCATTGTAGAAGATCAGACTGTTCTTATATTCTCCACTTGTGATCTTGAAAGAGATATTGATCTGATCAGTTCCCCAGGAGGATTCTCCTACTTCCATCTTGTTCACTACCACCGGATAACATCCGGAAGGGACTTCACGGAAGTTTCCCTGGTTCTTTTCTTGTTCCTTCATTGCTTTCTGTACAGCTGCTTCTTCCTTTGCGGATACTTTCCTTTTCCATTTATTCATCTTACCCATTATCTTTTCCTCCTTGATCTTCTTGTTCTTGGTTTCTCTTCTACCGGTTCTTCCTCTTCAGGGAAGAAGGGAACTTCTTCATCTGCGTCCTCCGGGATGTGCATGAAGCCTGTTTCCTCTACGGCCTGCTTAGCTGTTTTCTTCTTCCTGCCATTCCTTCCGCTGGTGGCAATGGCTGAGCTGGCAGCATCATACTGCTCCTTGGAGATCTCCACACCACCTTCCGGATCCGGTTCACCGGCACGGATCAGCAGGACATTATCATCTGCTTCAATGAAAAAATACCGGTCATGATCAGGCAGGTCCTCCGGATCCGGAGCAGCTTTCTTTTTCTTCCTGGGTTTTCTGGCCGGTTTTTCTTCCGCTTCCTGACGGTCCAGCTCTTCCGGATCGTCCTCATAACTGTCCGGATCCGCTGAATCATCAATCAGGAAGAGACCGTTAAGAGCATACTTCCTGGCATAACTGGAAGCAGCTCCGGTCAGCTGACTGTCATCAGACTTCTTCCGGTCCTGCTGTTCCCTTGCATAAGCACATACACTGATGCCTGTCTCAGATTCCGTGTCCTCCAGGCAGACTGTAGCTTTCACATAGTACCGTTCTCCGATCAGCTCTACCGTGTCACTGATGGTCAGCATCACTTTATTCTTTTTCAGTAGTGGCTTCAGAGCTGTGAGGATATCTTCCGTACTCCGGTAGGAGTATCCACCAAAACGGTTATTTCTTTCTTTTGGAGCTTTCAGCTCCTGCTGGATGTTCAGCAGTTTCTCTTTTAATTCCATATAGTCCTCCTTACAGATTCACATCTGATGAAATGTAATAATTGGCTTTTACGGTCTTACACCATTCTTTTATGCTGACCTTCAAGTCCTCATCCTTGGTATACTCCAGCAGGAAGCACTGTACTTTCCGCTTGATGGACTTCTTGATCAGAGACTGGTAGAACTTCTTATCATCAGCTTTCTGCTTTCCAAACTTACCCTTACCGGAGTAATTGATGATCCTTGAGAATACTTCTTCCTGAGTGTATCCATTGATGTAGCTGGTCAGTGTCTCTTTGCGGTCAATGGCATCATCTACCCATTCTGATCCACCATTGATCATGATGTATCCCTTCATGGCCTTCAGCTTCAGGAAGACCGCTGCCAGTGCTGTGAACATGGCTTTGCTCTTGTATTCTGAGTACACGTCAATGTTATCCAGCCACCAGCCATCATAACCGGCATCCAGGAGATTCTTTGCCCTGTTGGCTAGGAACTTCCTCCACCCGGTCTTCCGGACATCCACATAGTATTCTTTTGGCCAGTCAGGCAGCTGCTTCAGTTTGTACTTGTTGTAGGTCTTCCACCAGCTCCGTTCTTTTTCAATGGTGCCAACAGAGAGATAGGCAAGGACTTTGTATCCTTTATCCTTGATGACCTTGACCTCATCTTCTTTGTAGTCCTCCGGTTCAATCACGATGATGCCGGATCCTTTTTCCAAAGACTTAATATTCACTTTGGTTGACAGATATACTTTATAAGTCACGTGATCAGTCCCTCCTCCCTCATGCATTCTGTAGGAACATCAATGTTAAGCTCTTCCTGGATGGTCTGAACATAATCAGACCAGTCACACAGACCTTCACTCATACAGTCTGTCTTGAAGGCCCACCGTCTGAGGAATCTCAGACACCTCTTCTTTCCAAACTCAAATTCATCCCGGAGCACCATCAGTGCCATGCAGGTGAATGTTTCATACATGCACCATTTTATTGGAGCCGTGGCTTCTGCTATCTCTTTCTGTGTCACTGCCAGTTTGACAGGAGACTTTCCACGCTTCCGGATCTCTTCTCTGATCAGATCAGCACCTTCTTTACATCCGGCATCCCGGAGCAGTCTCCATGCCATATCAAGGCCCTGGTCTCTGCCCCGGTTATACTCCTGCATCTTCCGGTTATTCATATCATTCCTCCTGATCGGATTTCTTTACTGTATTTTCTTGGATATCTACACGCATGTCATTACCAAGTACAGCATCTCTGAACCAGCTCACCATGAGTCCGGATACCACAAGCTTTTCTGTTTCATCCTGGATCAGACAGCTGAGCACTGATCCCAGGCAGGTAGTAGAATGTTTCAGAATATCCAATGGTTTTCCGCTTCCCATCAGCATGGATCCTGCATCCGGATGTTCTGAACCTCTTTCAGGCTGCACTATAAAAGCCATAACTGCTTTACCTTCCATCTCATTGGTTACTTCTCCATCTGTAATTGTGATCTTGACCATGTTATTCCTCCTTCACGTTCTGAATACTTCCCATTACGTCTATCACTTCATTGCAATCTTTTGCTAACTTGTACCAGTCGCTCACCAATTTATCCCTTGAAGAGTAAGAAGATGACTTCGTACCACAATCTTCACATTTGATCTTATACTCTGTTGGTGCTGCAGATCGGATGTGTTCGTTTTTCATCATCTTTGCAAGCCCACCGCAAAACGGACATATAAAAGTATTTTGTGCCATCAGTCTTCCTCCTTATCATCTGGTGCAAATTCAAACACCGGTTTTCCGTCCACATGCACCTTGCAGATGTCAAATAAGCCATATGCAGCCCAGTCACAGCCCTTGCCTTTGACATGTCTTCCGATGCATTCACAGTACATAGCATTAGGATTCTGGCCGGCATCCTTAAATTCCTGACCAGATGCCACGTTCCCACAGCGTGGGCACTTGAACTTATAATCCTCATACTTGTCTCCAAAGAGTCTCTTACCTTCAGCAAGCCACTCCTGCTGTGTGTAGTTCTTTCCTTCCATCAGTCTTCATCCTCCTTAATATTTTTCTTCACTTACTCCATAGCAGTGCCGGTCAGGATAGCTTCTCTCAGCAATAATGTGATAGTCTGTGACCTCATCTTTTCCAAAACTGTGAACTAGCAGTGTGTCATCACGATCTACCATGAAGATCAGTTTCTTAATGATCCACCAGATTAACTTCTCCATTTTCATCTCCTTAGTTGAATGGCAGTTCTTCCTCCTCCGGATCCGGAGCAGGCTCCTCCACCGGAAGTGATTTTCCTTCTTCAAACTGAGCACACCAGTAATCTGCAAAATGCAGCAGTGTCTGCAGCGGTCTCTCATGGTTTTTCAGATAGTAGGCCAGGGATCCGTACATCCCATCATGGTAGAGGATGGCAAAATACTCTTCCTCTGTCAGCTCAATGTACAGATCTGCTTCCTTCACGCTCAGCATGGGATGATCCACATGGACCAGTCCCCTGTTCACTTCAAAAGGTTTCTTCTCAGATCTCTTGTACTTCTGTTCCGGATTGGCTTTGGTAGGCCGTCCGTCCTGGATCATGTTCTCTGCATAGTAGACCTTATTCCAGGCTCCACACTTTCCAAGATCATGGAGACCGGCCACGATCCGGATGCTGTTCCTCATCTCTTTGAACTTCTCCGGTCCCAGGAAGACTTTACCGGCCTTTTCTGCCAGCTTCATCACATTGGCTGTATGGACCACCAGGCCACCTTCACAGCAGAGATGGTTTCCTCCGGAAGCCGGAGCCTTGTAAAAACCAATCTCTTCCATGTGAGCCAGCAGATCCATGATCCCTGGTCTTTTCGTTGCCTTCAGTGTCTTTTTGACATAGGCAGCGGATTCATTAACAATATCATTCATATTCTTTTATCCTTTCTTCAAATACTCTGACACACAGTTCCATGATATGCGGATCCTTGTCTTCTATGGCCATGATCAGATGCTGGAACACTTCCAGGTCTTTAGGGTACAGAAGGACAGCTAGTCCTCCGGATTCCCTGATCCGGTGCAGTTCCCTGAGCTGCAGAGCGGAAGGTCTTCCTCTTGTGGCCTTGAGCTCTATAGCCACAAAGACTCCTTTACAGCAGGCCAGGAGATCTGGCACACCTTTCCTGGTGTAGCCACCACCTCCCCAGTACTTTACATACCAGCATCCACGTGCCTTCAGGAATGCTTTCACTACGTTCTCCAGGTTTTTCTCTTCTCCCATTACTTACCTTCCGGCACCTGTCGGTGCCTATTCAAAGATTAGAGATTGATCCAGCAAGCTGGGGCCACTCCGTTGCTACCGTAGGCATAATGGCTGTTGACATTACCTGAAGGACTGATGCTACGGACACTATGACCGCTACCAACGTTCGGAGAAGCTGTCCAATACCATGTAGTATAGTCATCTTCATCAGTGGCTATCCTGTCCAGTTCATCCGGCATGTACTCCAGTAGCTGATCCACTGTCAGCAGGAAAAAGTCACCATCCACCAGCTTCAGCATCTCATCCGGAAGCCAGAACTCTGACCGGACATACTTCTGGATGTCTGAGCCTTCATAGATGTTGCTGCCATCTTCATTGAATACATGATCCCTGATCTTGGTGCATTTCCAGATCAGAGCCTTGCCGTCCTTGATCTCCAGTACCTTCCACTGACATCCTTTTATCTGGATCTTGTCTCCTACCATCAGCTGATTCTTCTCTACTTCCATTTCTACGATTCTCTTTACATTCATTTTGATTCTCCTTCTTTGGTTTAAAACTAAGACAACAGTAATTTCTTGATCTTTCCATGCATCGGTTCTTGTCAGCACAATCAGTGCAGGTCATATCCTTCACGTTTCAACCTCTCAAACCATGGCTTAGTATCCATCACGTAGCCATTGGCATAGGCCACCAGGAACAGCCATCCTCCTGAAATCAAATAAGCTGTAAATACAAGCCACGGATTCCAAACATCCGCTGCACATATGCTGAGAATGAACATGAGCAGCATGAGTACAGTGATTGTCTTCACCATGGTGATACGGACCCTATTCATAGTCTTTTTTGAATAACGCATCTGTATAATCCTTCCTTTCTTTTAATGTCTTCAGGATCCTGGTCTCTATGGATCCTTTACAGATCGGTATGTAATAAAAACATTTCTGCTTCTGCCCTATTCGGTGGATCCTCTTCCTGGACTGTTCAAAGAGCTCAGAGCTTTCCGGAAGAGTGAAGTAGATCACCCTCCTGGCCTTCTGCAGGTTCAGGCCATAAGCTCCTGCCTGGTATTGGATCAGTGTCACACTGTCCGGATCCTGCTCATATGCTCTCAGGTCTTTGGTGGATCCGTTGACCACGGACACCGGCCTGTCTCCACATAGACCCTTCAGGAGCTCCATCTCAGCAGTAAAATTGTAGAAGATGATCAGCCGGTCTTCAGTGGACTCAATAAGATCCCGGACCGCTGCCAGCTTCTCCTTGTTGTACTGTCCACACAGCTGCCTGGCATACAGTCTGGCCGTCAGTGTAGTATCACCGGCAAGCTCCCTGCCATCCACCGTGATCACCCAGTCCTTCATAAACTTCTTATAATCGGAGCTGGACGGGATCCGGAGCGTTATGTCCTGCTGATCCGGTAGATCTATGCCGAATTCTTCAGTTTTCATGAAGATGCATCCGTACTCCCTCATCTTTTCTTTCAGCCGTGGTACATTCTTATATCCCTTCACTACCGGGATCCTGTAACCTGTCTGATAGTTTTCTATGTAGTCCCATATCACATAGGTCTGCTCATAGAGCTTCCGGCTGATCGGCCATCCCAGGAGATGCATCTGAGTCCATAACCGCTCATATCTTCCGGATGTCGGTGTTCCGGAGAGCAGTATCACATTGGCCGGATCCATCCGGAGGATAAATCTAGTTCTCTTGGTTCCGTGGTTCTGGATCAGAGATGACTCATCCAGTATCATGGTGAAGTCCTTGAGCTTCAGCAGATCTTTCCTTCTCCATACCAGGTCATAATTGATCACGGCTATCATGGAGTAGGTTCCCAGGTTCCGGAAGAATGCTTCAAAATCCTTAGCTTTTGTCAGGTCATAGACTTCTGTACATCCGTACACTTCCCGGAAGTGATCTACCCAGTCAGCCACCTTGGACTTCTGGCAGATCACCAGATTGATATCACTTCCCAGCTCAAAAGCCTTCTCAGATCCTATGAAGGTCTTCCCTCCACCCATGTCTATGTAATAGGCACACCGGTTGAAGTTTTTGGTCATCTCCAGAGCTCTCTTCTGATGCTCATATAACTGGATGCTGATCACCTCCCCTATTGAAATATTGCATTTTACGTTGTAGAATCATTCTTATAGATCCCTTCTCTTGTCAGATGGTTGATCACGGTCTGAACAGAGCATCCTACATCATCAGCGATCCATTTTAATGATCTGGGAGGATCCGCTGTGTAGAGTGCTACTATCCTTCCGTGGTCAATCTTTTTTTTTGTCTGTACAGACTTTGTTAGTAACATGTTGGCCAGACAGTAATCATGATAGTGTTTTACTTCACCTTCCCTGGTGAAAGAATCATCTCTGGGATTGACATTGCCTGTCATGATGGCCTTCACTTCATCTGTGATCTTTTCTCCACAGCAGTCACAAAAATATTGGATATTGACCTTTTTCATTCTTCTATCCTTCCTAAAAGATCAGTGTGAACAGGTTCCATGATGCATAAATACAGGTGGTAGTGTTGTGCAGGACTACATCTATCCAGGAAGCCATGAACCACAAGACCAGTGCAGCGGATATCCCTGTAGCTATCTTCTCAATCATCTTTTCCCTCCTTCCTAAACAAGCAGCTTAAAGCTGAGTATCTTTTCAAGCCGGATCAGCTCCTTTACATTGAGTGCTGCAGGATTCCTCATCCTACGATTCCAGGAGCTGAGACTCATATGCATGTGGCAGGCCATCTCCTGGTTGGTATATCCCAGGAGATCCTGCCTGGATCGGATGGTCCTTTTAACCTCTTCAGAAGTTTTCATCTGCTTCACCGTCCCTTACACTCTGGATCTCACCACCACAGGCTGCATAGCCGGCAATGTCTATCCAGTTGTCTACTACCTTCTGACCGGAAGCCACTCTTGCTGTCTTCAGCAGGATCATCATGGCAGCAACGTCTGCCGGGAGAATGCAGGCATTCAGGTACACACTCCAAAGAGCAGCTATCCTGGTGAAGTTGTCTTCCGGAGTACCATAAGCTTCCTCTCTTTCACCATTGGTAATCTGATTGGCCTTCTCAAGGATCCCAGTCCTATTCATAAAAACTATCTCCTTTCCTTCTGATGGACGATCACTACGGTAACCATTTCATCTGTTTCATCAGTGATCCAGATATCATCATTTCCATGCTCTCTCACGTATTCCAGGACATGGTCCTCATACCAGTATCCATTCAGTACTCCATGGATCTGAAGCTTCCGGTCACCGTTTACACATCTCTCATGAGCTTCATTCAGTGTCTGCATGTTTTTCATCCTTTCCAAAGTGGAATGTTATTCCACCTTTGAATTAAAAAAAATACTGTTTACTTCTTCTTTCGTTAAATGCAGCAGATCTTTCAGGATCATTACCTGGGTGAAAGTCCAATCTGATCCATCCTTTAGCTTCTTGTAAAAGCCTTGTGGAGTCAGTCCTACCTGTTCAGCCAGATAAATGACCTTATATCCGGATCTGTCAATTTTTTGCTTTAACAGTACGGTATTTGTCATAAGTGCCCTCCTTTCATAAAAGTTGAATATTATTCCACTTCCATCATCGTAGCATGTAGTTGAGTAATAGTCAACAAAAATTTATAATTTTCTCGTATTAAGTTGAATAATTAGCAATTTTCATGTAAAATAGGAAGTACCGATGGGAGGGAGGGGATGAAATGACTACAGAAGAAAAGCAGGAATACTTGAAAGTGTTTGGTGAATATGTGAGATATTTACGTCAGAAAAAAGGATGGTCTCAGGAGGAACTAGCCACCAAATGTGGGTATACATCCGGTACCAGGAAATCTACCATTCACAAAATAGAAGCCGGTAAATCAGATTTGTCTGCTTCAAAAATCAAAACATTGGCCAGTGTTTTAGGAGTATCACCTGCTGATCTAATAGATCCACCATCAGAAGCACGTGATGAGATGATGGTCTGTGAACTGTTTGAACGCTGTCATGGAAAAGAAGCATTCCAGATGGTACAGAGCTTTTTGCAGTTGGATCAGAGTGACCGGCTGATCATCTATGGTGAGATTTTAGGAATGCTCAAGGCAGAGAAGTACACCCAGAAGGAAAAAAGATTAGAAGCATAGGAAATATAATCTATTACAATTTTAGGAAGGAGAAATGAATGATGAAATTTGAAGGGTACAGAAGTAGTATGGAATTCACAGATGGGATGCTAAAAGTGTACAGGAAAAATATAGGCATCCAGGACATTAACATAACCATTCCACTATCCCAAATCACTGCTGTAGGTATGATCAAGCCATCACTGGCCGGCAATGGTGTTGTATATGTGTTGACACCTTCCAGTAAGCTTGCATCTGCTTCACTGATCACCAGGCAGGATGCCCTGAAGGATTCCGGATCCATGGTCTTTAAGAAGAAACAGCTGGCTGAAGCTCAGGCTTTTGTGGATGCTCTCAATATGGAGATCTGTAAATAAAAAAGACCGCTCCAGTTGCAGTCCGGAGCGATCAGGAAAAAGTGGTCTGTGATAAAACAAACCCAAGCACTTATATTTTATCACAGGCCCTTCTTAAAGTCACCCATTTTTAGGATAAAGGAGGGTTCTTTTAATGGCTAAAGCTAAGAAGTTAGCATCAGGAAGCTGGAGATGCTTGGTGTACTCTCATACGGATCCGGACGGAAAGAGAAGGTATAAGTCTTTTACCGCTGCCAGTAAGAAGGAAGCGGAATATATGGCAGCGGAATACACCATGAACAGAGATAAGATGAAGGATCCGGTCAACTGGACTCTGGGAGAAGCTATAGACAGGTACATAGATCTAAAGAGACCTGTCCTGGCTCCCAGCTCCATCTACCGGTATGAGAAGATCCGGAAGACCAGCTTTCAGGAGATCATGGATATTCCCCTGGTCCGGATCACAGACAACATGCTGCAGCATGCCATCAATGAAGAAATGAAAAGGACACCATATAACAGGACCGGGACCGTCTCTCCAAAGACTGTCCGGAATGAGTATGGACTGATTGCTTCCACGCTCAGAAGGTACCGTGGAGATCACAGTTTCAACGTAGACCTGCCTAAGAAGGCCAGGAGGATAAGAACATTACCTCTTCCGGAAAACGTCTACAGGGCCGTGTATGGGACTGATATAGAGCTTCCTGTCCTGCTGGCCATGTGGTTGTCTTTCACTATGTCAGAGATCCGTGGCCTTACCAGGAGCAAAAGCCTTGATGGAGATTACATCACGATCCGTGAAGTACTGGTGCATGTTGGTGGTGAGGATATAAGAAAAGACCTGGCTAAAGAGATCACCAGGAACAGACGGCATAGGATGCCGGAGCATATTAAGAACCTGATAGATCAGACGGACGGAGATGTGATAGTCCCTGTATCAGAGAAGGCACTATCCTATAGGTTCCGGAAGTGTATGGAGCGGAATGGAATGCCTGGCATCACTTTCCATGATCTCCGGCACATCAATGCTTCTGTCATGGCCATGCTCCGGATCCCGGATAAATATGCTCAGGACCGTGGTGGCTGGAAGACAGACCACGTCATGAAGAGTGTATACACAGAAGTTTTCTCTGAAGAACGTCAGAGAGTGGACACCGTGGTGGATGATTATTTCACTGGTTCTGTGTTGCATTCCGTGTTGCATGAGTAGGTCAAATATCGTATTTTCAGTACGAAATCTGACACTTTTGAAGGGTTTTCAAACCCTAAAATACCGCATAAAATAAGGGAGAGTAGCTGTTTTAGCCACTCTCCCAATTAACAGGGGATGAGAGAATCGAACTCCCATCAGAACCGCATAAACAGTGTTTATACTCTGCACTGTGTTGCATTCCGTGTTGTATTAAGCTTTTGAAATAAACTTCCCGGAAACAAAACCATAGTGACCATCTGCAGTCTTGATGTAGTACCAGGTAGATTTATTCTTATCATAGATAGCATCACAGATGCTGACCGTGGTACCTTTCTTCAGGACCGGATGACTCTTTATGGTGGGATTTTCGGATCCTGCCCATGTACGCACATTCAGAGTGCTGGCAGTGACCTTCCCCTTCATGTATGCTGCAGTCTTTGGCTTCCCAGTGCCGGACAGTGTAAACTTAGTCTTAGACTTTCCTACCGGAAGTGTGGTGCTGGTCTTTGCCGGAGCACTGGAAGACTTGCTGTCAAACTTAGGACAGATGTACCCACGGATGTACCTGCCATTCACCTGCAGCTCACGTCTCTTGACTGCATCACCATAGTTCCCTTCAATCACGGTGATGGTCTTTCCGGAGACCTTCTCCACAATGCCTACATGATCCGCTGCACCTTTGTTGTCTCCGGATCCGGAGTCCTGCCAGTCATACAGAATGATGTCACCGGGGTTAGGTGTACGGTTTTCATTCTCCACCCAGATACCTTTTTTCTTTGCCAGCTCTATCATCTGGACACAGGAGCATTCCAGTGGGATAAGATCTGTATAACCACATGCAATAGCACATGCAGATACAAAGGTGGCACACCAGCTGTCACTATATTTGACCTTGTATCCCCTGGCCAGTGGCTTATGAGAATTGTAAAGATCTATGATCTTCTTATGGGATCCATCACTCTCTTTACATCCCAGCCAGGACCTTGCCTGAGACAGAAATGTGTCTGCTGAGCTTGTCACTTTCACCGTGACTACTGGAGTCTCTTTCTTTTTTGCTGCAGCAGTCTTCCATCTCAGGACCTCTGTGATCCTCCTGTTTGCATAGGACCTGGAATAGTCTACCAGGATGCCATTAGGATAATGACTGTTTTTGACACATGCTCCACCACCCTCATACATCTTATAAGCGGATCCGCTGTATATTGAGATATGAGTCAGTTTCTCATAGCAGAGGATATCTCCCTTCTTCAGGAGACCCTTGTCAACTGCCTGCTTGACGGTCATGCCTATTGGTTCACCCTTGGTGATCCGTTCAAAGAAGGTCTTCACATCACCGGCATAGTATTTGCCAAAGGTACCGTTTGTGGTGCTGATCAGATACTTATCATTGTATCCTTTGATACCCATGTCATACATAGCAAAACGATCCGGAACCACGCAAGTGATCCCACACTGCTTACCTGTTTTTACAAGCTTTTTCATGTCAAAGAAACTCGTTATGGTAGTATCATATTTATTGATGATGCTCTTACTATGCTGCTTGATGTACTCATGGTATACGGCCAGCAGCTGCAGGTGTCTCTCCGGAGACGGAGTCACAGGATCCTTCATGGAATTCCATTCTTTGGCAGTCATCTCTGTAGTATTCCGGTCACACTTCTCATTAGTACTGGTGTATTGCCAGATATCACAGTACTTCCATACACCAAGATCATACTTCCATGCCGGAAGAGTCCAGCCTGTCTTCATGGGTTTAGGATATCCAGCAAACCACAAAGGAACTGTACCGGCCAGGCTGGCATTCTGCTTGCATCCATCTGATCCTGTATAAAGGATGCAGCGGATCCCTGTCTTTGCCTTCACCCGGTCAATGAATTTCTTACACCATGTCTTGGATCCAAAAGCTTTGTTCTGATTTCCTTCCCAGTCCAGGCAAAGGACGATCTTACCAAGATATGGCTTGACCACGGAAATGAAGTAATCCGCTTCTTTTACCGGATCATTCCCTGCAGCATAGTGGTAAGCTCCGGCCAGCTTACCATCAGCCAGGACACGTTTGATCATGGCAGTAAAAAAGGGTGTATACTTATAAGATACACCCTGGGTAGCTTTGACTATGACAAAGTCTGATTCTTTATATGCTTTTTCCGGAACACTCTTCAGAGTACTGGTCTCATTTTTTGAGTCACCATGATAAATGTCTATACCACGCATACTACTCTCCTTTTGCTTTCCGCTTCTTCATGACCTCATCACCTTCAAGGGCAGCCTGAGTGAAGCTGTTGTTTTTCCACCAGGTGATGATGGCCGTGATTACAGTAAATAAAGTACTGACCAGAAGCTGGACCGTTTCATCGTCAATAGGGATGACACTGTGTCCTGTTGCAGTCAGGATCTGATTGATCAGAGCCAGTGCCAGGCATATAGTTCTGTCTATTGTCCCTGGTGATATTTTTCTTCTCATGCTGGATACCTCCCATCTATTTGATCTATTTGTGTCTGTAAGATTCCTGCAGCATCCTTGTTATCAAGGATCTTCCACCTCTCCGGTTTTGGAAAGCGTGGATCATACGGCAGGACTTCACATCCTAGTACCTTAGCTTCAATGGCTGTCCGTCCTACTGCATAAACCTTCCGGAACTTGGCCATCATTTTAAGAAGTTCCACTCTTGGAAGACCTTCTATGATGTGTGTACCGTCAGGAAAAGTGATGCCTTTTCTTTTCGGACACCGTCCCACAAAAGCAGTGTCATAGATCTTCTCACACCGGAACTGCTTCACATACTCCACGTCAACGGAAAGAGGGAGACAGATCGGCATACCAAGATGGGAGACCTTGCCACATGTTTCTGGGATCCCACACACCAGGATAAGATCCTCATATGAGGACAGCCAGCTGTACAGGTCCGGGAATAAATTATTATGAATAAAGACTATGCTGTGATCATATGCATGACCTGGTACGTTTATGGTGATCCAATTCCTATCAGTTTCTATCATGGGAATGATATTATCTACAATCTCCTTACTGTAATAATATGCTCCATTCCATTTGTTATTCCCGGCAAGAGACCTCTTTTCACGGTAGGCCCTGCAATTATGATCTACTATCAGCACGTCTTCACTCTCCTATTTACTGCTGTCAAACCATTCAGGCTCAGCTATGTTAGACTCATCCAGCCATTTATTGAAAATGGTTGTCATATACCAGTCTCCATGAAGTACCTTGAAGTAGTGTTCACCAACAGTCAGGATCTCCTGCCTTTCCCCTGGTTTCAAAAGGATCAGCATAAGGAGTTGAGATCTCAGGACATCCTTCTCCAGTTTGATCAGCTTATCTGATATGTGTTTTTTCTGATCATGACGATTCACAAAAAACTGCACCAGGGAAGAGATGGCCGTGGATCCAACGATGGCCAGTAAAATCTGTGCTAAAGGTGACATACTTTAATACTCCTCTCCTACAATCTCAAAATACTCAGATACCGTAAGCTTTCCGGCTCTGGTAAGTGCTCTGATATAGGATTTTTTCCACAGACCTTCTTCATAGTATCTGAGAGCTTTTTCATAAATAGCACTATGTTCCATTATTCTTCTCCTTCCTGATCCTCATCGTCTCCGGGGATCTCAATGTCACACATGATGGCTACAAAGTCCAGATCAGCACGTGTCTGCCTTGCATCCTGCTCCAGCAGGGTGTTCTTTTTCTGCATCTCTCTGAGCTGTTCTCTTACCGGTACAAACTTAAACACTATACATACCTCCTATTCTGCATATAAACTGACATAGTAGGAGTCCATCTTTGATAGCAAGCTCCGACAGTCTCCCTTTTCAACATGTGCTCTCCAGGCTTTATAACACTCATCCACATGCTGCCTTGTCATTTCACCAGCTTTCACCCTGTCAACCAGCTTCCGGAGCTTCCTCCGTTCTTTGCTGATCTTTTTATGCAGCAGTGTCTGTACTACTTTGCCGGTCTCAGTCAGACGGAAAGAGAATCCAAGGAAGTGGACACCGTTCCTGATCGGCTGGATCCCGGTCTTCTTTTCATTCAATTCCAGACCAAGCTCATGGATCATTCTGGTGATCTCACTGAGACAATGCTTCAGATGATCCCGGTCCTCATGGATCAGAATGAAATCATCCATATACCGGACATATCCTTTTATCCGGAGCTGTTCCTTGATGTGATGATCCAGGTCATCCAGGACAGCAAGCTGTACCAGCTGGGTGATCTGTGAACCAAGACCCATGCCTTTATCCGGATCCTTATGGTTAAAGCTGTCTATGATCGTATAGACCTGATCCCTTACCCACTGATCCGGAACTCTTTTGGCTACTGCAGCCTTGACTACATCATGTGGTGTGCTTCCGAAATAGTCATGGATATCCACTTTCAGTACCCATCCATCAAGACCATGCTTCCTGTAGAACCTTTGCAGATGGCATTTCAGCCTTCCTCTGGCCATGTCGGTACCTCTTCCGGGAAGACAGGCACAATTATCATAAATGAAGCTCTTAGTCAGATATTCAGTTAAGTAATTATCACATAGGCTTCTCTGCACCACTCTATCCCTCATTCTTGTGGATACTATAGTCCGTGTCTTCTTTTCATGCACCACAAACACACTGTATGGTGATAACTTATATGTTCCATCTTCTAATTCTCTATGCAGTTTATGACAGTTCACCAGGGCATTCTTGATGAAGCCTGCTACTGAGTCTTTCCACATAACATTCCTTTTGCAGACAAATGCTGCTTTGTACAGTTCTTCAAAACTGCAGATCTTTTCTCTTGGAGATACACCGTTGATAGCAGTACCAGTTTCTGAGAAGCTGACTGCATCAGTGTCCGTTTGTTTGTCATCTTTTCCAGATGATCTGGATAACCGCTCCTTGTGTGAGTGCCCTGGTTTCAGCCTGGTGCTTACTACATGCTGGCCGTTCTCACAATCTAGGGCCACTCCGTTGCTATTGTTGGCATTATTGTTGTTGACATTACCTGAAGGATTGATGTTACGGACATTATTACCGTTACCAACGTTCGGAGAACCATATACACAGCCATTACCCATTGATTGATTCATAACGCTCTTTGTCCTTTTGGTACCACCCTCTGATCAGCCGCTGCAGGTTCATTACAAGACCTGTCCAGTGATCAATGTTAAAGGAATCAATTCCAAATCTTCTGTACGCTCTGTCAATGTTCCTGAGTAGTACATATGTCAGCTCCAGTGCTTCCAGCTGATGTGTCTGTCTCCGGAGAAGAGATCCATCTCCTGGTCTGACATATACGCTATTGGCATGTATGAGATGATCATCTATGTCCAGTGTAATCTGTACTATTCTGTTGGTGATACTCCACCGGTATCTTTTTGGAAAGTGTTTTTCTGCACATGTGATCTTTAGTGTATGATCACAAAGATCTCCGGAGACTGTGATCACCTTCAGATCACCTTCACTACGTTTTCCGGCTACTACTGACATATCAAGGACTTTCCTTTCTTTAAGATTTTAGGGCACCTGTCGGTGCCCATTATAGATGATAAGATGCGTGGCTACGCCACTACACAAGCTGGGGCCACTCCGTTGCTAATGTAGGCATAATAGTAGTTGACACTACCTGAAGGAATGAGGTAACGGACACAACCACCGATACCAACGTGCGGAGAACGTAACCACCAATACTGAGCAGATCCGGCTGCATTGGTCTTGATCCTGTTGGTATCTGCATTAGGATTATTGGATCCACCAGGTACATCACTGTTGGCTGCATAATACTGCCATGCATCACCCTTATCAGAGTTATTATCTCCACCACCAAAGACTTCCGGTCTGGAAGGCAGGAAGAACTTATCTACCGTGGTCTCATTTCCAGTACCAGCAGAAGCAGCTGCAGAGGAAGTGTCACCTGCTACAGTAGAAAGTGCAGTAAGTAACTCCACATCACCACAGATTTTGATGAACTCCGGATCCAGGCCATGTTTGAAGCCTGCTGTATTGGACACCCATGAAGGAGCTCTGTCCCATACGGTCTGAGGAGTCCACACGGATCCGGCTGCAGCTCCACTGTTGAGATGCTGTCTCATTGCACTGGTGCTCCACCTGTTAGATCCGTATCTCATCCTGTGGATACTATTAAGTCCGGATGCATCCTGTACTGCTATCAGAAGAGTACCCAGGCTGGTTCCTCCGGATCCGGCAGAAGGTGTCACTGTCTCAATAGGAGTGGTGGCAGCATTACTTGCCCACGTCTTGACTCCGGATCCCTGAAGAGGAGTCTTGTTATACGGCCAGTCAAGCGTGATCTGACCACCTGCAGGCACGGCCTGAGTCAGTGTGAACTGATATGTGGTACCTCCACCATAGCTGGTATCATAGTTATCTCCCAGGGTGATGTTATATGTACCGGCAGCAATACCCTCTGCAGTATAGAAGAACGCTTCCGGAGCATCAACCTGAAGACTGTACAGAGTCTTCTCAGACTGCAGGATCATGCCATACTGCTTGGTCTTGTCATGCAGTTTGATGTTTCCAATGGTAGTCTGACCATTCTCAATGAAGTCCATGACAACCATCCGGATCACGGAAGCCGTCTCCACTACAATGATGGTATCTCCTTCCGCTGCAGTTCCGGTCACACTCAGACCATAATCAGCCAGGATGATAGGATGTCCTTCATACTTCCATGCGGATCCATCATAGATGATCTCATATTCCTTCTCACCGGCTTCATCCATAGCTGCCACAAAGGTATCTTCATTCACGCTTACTGCAGAGATGCCTGTGTGAGTTCCCAGGGAAGCCTGTACAGCTGTTTCCCTGCCTACCTCTATTACATCACCAATACTGAAAACGGACGGAGCCAGACCCATCCTGACAATGCTCAGGACATCCTCATAGGACTCCACCTTCAGTCCGGAGCTCCCTTTTGCCATGACAGCAGTCTGCTGTTTGATGGCCGTCAGGATCTTCTCTCCGGTGTCATTCGTAAATAATCTGTTACTCATTAGTTACCTCCTTCCACTAACTGGCAGATATAACCTTCATTGTCTTTGTAAAGACCCAGTGAATCCAGGAAATAATCCGGATTATCCTGGAGAAATGCTTCAACTGCTGCACCTATAGAATCTGCTTCCAGTGCATCAATCTTACTCTTTAAAAGAGCATATACTTCTTCTGGTGACATTCTGGATCACCTCCTACTGCTCATACCAGGTCTTTGATTTCTTCTCAAAGAAGTACATCTTCCCGGTGTCGATCATGAAGCAGGAGGATCCTGTCTCTACATATTCAGGCAGCTTCTCCACGTCCGCTGACAGTCCATAGTAATGACGGATCATCCCTTCATTCCTTACACACCGGATAGATCCAAGATCCGGAGCCTGAGAAATGTCATCATACCAGACTCCATCTACTCTTCCTTTCATTTACTGATCCTCCTTCCTTACGTGCTCTCACTCTGACAGATATATCCGTCATCATCCACATATAACCTCAACTCATCAAACTGGCCACGGATGGCAGCTCCCATGGTGTTGTATGTTACACCGTTATGTCCCACACGTGCATCCATGATCTCAGTCTCTGCAGAAGCATCATAGTCTGCAAGGGCCTGATCTATCCTCCCGGTCAGTGTGATGATATCCGTCTTGTTCAGACCGATCTGCTCCAGAGATGCTGTCAGAGATGTCAGGACAGCATCAATGAGAGTCTTGGTATTATCCACGGCTGTCTTGATAGTCGCTGCATCTGTTGCGGATCCGGCTGCATTCGTTGCGGATCCGGCAGCTGCTTCCTTTGCAGTATTGGCCTGGTTCAGTACATAATCACACCGCTGCTGGAGCTCAATGTACCAGTTCTGCTCTTCCGGCTCCGGAATGATCTCTCCACCATTCAGGCCGTCAAAAACTTCCACATCAGTTACCCTGGTCTTCAGGACATAATCATCACCTACAAACTCAATGGAGAAGGACAGGACACCAACATCATAAGATGCAGCAGCCGGCACCAGCCATCCAAAACGGAGATTCTCATCATTACGCTCCACACAGATGGCTGCATTGATATCTGAGAATCCGGACTCTGTGATGTAGATGATCTGGATGTTCTTTGTAGACAGGTCAATTCCATCATAGTATCTGGGCATCTGGAAACGGATAAACTGTGATTTATTCTCACCGGACACCAGGACTTGATTGGTGATCACCTGCAGCTGCTTGGTGTCTTTATCCACCTCAAAGATCATGTCATCCGTATAAGTACCATTTTCATAACCATCTACCCATTCATATTCCATGCTCATGCATTCTCACCTCCTTATGCCGTTCTCTTCCACATATACACGGTCAGGAACGGTGGCATATTATTGTGAGCTCCACCACCTCCAGCAGATCCAGTGTTACCTGTACCGGCTGCACCAGTATTACCTGTACCGGCTGCACCAGTATTACCTCCACCTCCGGAAGCCACAGTGATAGTGTGTGTATGTGCTCCATTGCTGCTGGTACCATGATTGTGACCTTTCGTATTGGCTTGTGCGGCCCATTTTGCTGTACCAGTAGCAGCCACCTGAGACCTTGATACATTATGGCTGTGACCACCAGCAGAAGCACATGATGCTGTATGTGAGTGGTTTGGAGTGCTATGAGTGTGTGACGGTCCTGTATGAGTATGAGACGGTCCTGTGTGAGTGTGTGAAGGCATCTCACTGGCCGTCAGAGTGTGGGACTCTTCTCCTCCGGTAGTTCCGGCAGCACGTGCCGTACTCCTTCCCAGGAGGAAACGTCCTGTCAGCTCTTCCCATGTCCCACCAAACAATGTAGCAGGATTAACATTGGCCACACTCATATAAATAGACCCTACCGGATAGACTGCATCTGCTACCGAAGACAGAGAAGGAATCTCTGTGAACACCTTGGTTACAGACTCAATCTGAGCATTATTCAACCGTACATGGTACAATGGCATATCATCCGTAAGAGCACCATTGTAGATATTTCCGGATGTGATGGCAGGGGCTGAAGGAGTGGATCCGGAATTCACCTCTGTACCCTTGATCACTACCAGGGCAGCACTCTCTATTCCTGTACTGGAATCCTTACTGTACCTGAGTGCTATGACATCAATCCTTGTCTTGTTCTGATTACCATTCTGGATGGCTGCATCTTCTACTGAATTCTGTGGAATGATAATATGCCGGCCCTGGTTCACAGCATCACCGGATCCGATCCTCACCAGATTACTGGACTCTACAGAGTAAGCAAATTTTGTGCCGGTACCAAGGACATACTTACCATTTCCACATACACCGGCATTGAATCTGCCAGCATCAGCTGAGGATACATGACCTTCTCCAGCGTAACCTGTAATTAGTTCTATAGCCATTTATCCCACCTCATAAGATATAACAATGTCATCATTCTGGATCTTGATGATCTTCTTTACCACCTCCTGGATGGCATCCAATCCTGTGACATTTTCAACGGTTCCAACGATGTCACCCACATCATAAGTCTGTTCAGTCTCTTCAAGATCTATACCAAGATCATCAGAAGCATGGTATTCTGCCAGCTTCTCAATGGCAGCGGCCACCATGACAGCCATCCGGTCAAAATACTGTTTAAAGTACTGACCGGATACCCACTCTGGTGCTACCTTCAGATCTGTCTTAGAGTAGTAAGTATTAGCAGTCCATGTAGGAGCTGTATCACCCACCTGCTGATAATAGGTGCTTGCCTGCCATGTAGGTGGTACAGTAGTCTCTGTTTTGGTGTACTTTGCAGTCCCCTTCCAGGCAGGTGCCTTTTCATGTGAGTGCTGTGTATAATACTTCTTAGGTTTCCATGTGGGAACCTTGTTCTTCTTAGTCTTCTCTACGTTGTACCATTTTTTATTTTTGTTTTTCTTCAGTTCTTTCTTGGTAGCAGGTCTGTAATAACTTCCATAGTTAGTATTCCAGTCAGTAGGCTTGGATGTCTGTCTGTCATAAGTGTTCCAGGAGATACCAGGCACATTCCTATACTCAGAATGCGTACCATCATTGTAGATGTAGTAATAATCTCCATAGTTCTTCTTCCAGTCAGACGGCTGCTTCTTCTGTTTGGTATACTTAGTATTAGTCACTCCGGAAACCTTCTTATAGGTGCTTCCGTCCTTGTAATAATACTCTCCATAGTCTGCAGACCAGTTACCAGGCTTAGAAGTCAGGAGCCGGTACACTGTGACTCCTGACACACTAGAGTATCTATCAGTTTGAGCATTGTAAGTAAAATACTCTTCAAAGTTCTCAGTCCAGTCATATGGCTGCTTCTTCTGCAGGATATAACCTACATCCACCATCTCAACTGCTTTGTAAGATCCACCGGAATCTACCTCTTCACCATCAATGATCTCTATCTTAGGCTCATAATAGAAATATGCTTCACAGTTTGTAGACCAGTCATCTGGTTTACTGGTCATCACCACATAATTAGTAGTGATCTCTGCACTTGGTGAATCATAGATCTCAATGACTTCATCCTGATCCGTCATGATCCTGTGAGATTCATCCAGGATATAGTCTTCATCCTTCACCGGATCCGCTGTAGGATCCAGCAGATACTGCTGTACTCCACCATACTCATCCGTAAAAATGTGGATCACTGCTCTTTCCTTCAGATCTCCCTGACCAAGGCATATCATGTGATTCACTGGTCGGAAGTTCTTCTGGAGAGTAAAGTCCACCTGGGATGTATCAAACTCTTCATCTTGTGAATAGTCATACCTTGGCTCAGCAGACAGGACTATCATCCCATTGCTCCAACGGATCTGCAGCTTTGCATGAAACTCTTTCAGCATCTTTTTGATACCAGAGTAGGCATAGCAGTACCTGTCCATCTGATAAGCCACAATATCAATACCTGAGTCTTCAGTAGATGCCGTGAAAAGAGAAGAGAGACCGATCCGGTCAATGATCTCCTGCAGCACTTCATTGGCTTCACCAGACAGCACCAGGTAATCATTACCTTCCTCCGGACATATGACCTTCTTTTCCAGGATCCCATGCCAGGTCCTTCCTAAATATTGGATCTCATCACTCTCCGTATCCACCCGGATGGAATCTACGATCCCTCCATACTCTTCACCTTCCACATAGATGAAATATCCTTTACCACAACAGTGATCCCTCCGGTCCACGCTGCAGGTAAAGTCATTCTCATCAGATCCATAAGCCATATCCAGAGCATAAGACTGAAGGACACCCAGATCTTTCCTTGTCTCATCAGCATAGATCAGATCCATTCAGGCTCACCTCTCTCATCAAATATAGTTATATCCACCTTCAGTGTCTTATCCCTGCTCACAGTAGTAATAGCTTCCGGGATAGGTTCAAAGATGTAGGACTCTCTGGACCTGAGATGAAAAATGTTCTCAGAATTACCATACACATCATACTGTGTGATCTTTTTGGTCAGTGAGTTGATCACAGCACGCTCACCTTCTTCAAGGTCAGTCAGAAGCTCATAGACATGATCTCCTATGGTCACATTAGGATTGGAACATGGACCATAGAATGTCATTTCAAAATTGGCTTTATCTATACAGTCATTCTCAATGGTCTCAATGACTTCCTCCAGATCATAATCAAAGTCATCATAATCCAGGACACTTTCATCATAATCCAGTGATCCTGTGTTTTCTGAGTGATCCAGATACTGAAAAGTCTGTTTCCTTACCCAGAATGGATATACAGATATAAACCTTACTGAACGCTCAACTGCTTCAAATAACTCTTCAAATTCATCACTACTGGTTTCTATCGCAAAAACCTCTTTATAGAATCCATTCCACCAGAGCTTACCGGGCTTCAGTCTCCTGATATCCCTGTCAAAGGTCCTATGGATCCTGTACATCACCTCATTAAATTCCTCAGCTGTCTCAGTCATGATAGATAATGTCAGACTGGCTTCCTGGGTATCCTTATAGAATCTCTTCACCCTACCCAGACCATTTACTCCGGATATGGTGCTGTAACTCCATTTATTATCTGTCAGAGTCTCCGGAGATTGTGCAAAGATAGGAGAACTCAGGAAATCTATAATAGATCCATCGGATCCCTCATAATACAATGTCATTTACACAACCTCCCTTACTACTCTTCCAAGCTCCCTCTTATCCACATTGATGGTGATCCCCATCTTGGAGCAGGCTACTGCAAGCACATCAGCCATGAGACCATAGTCAATAGGCTGTGGCATAAACTTCTGAACAGCTGCTCCAATGTACTCCTGCAGCACACTGATAGGTGACACCGCTTCCGGTCCTGCTTCTCCGACTCCATGCCATCCGGCCAGAGTAGGAAAGAGGGTAGGTGTATCAAAGACAATACCTTTAGCATGCCAGGACACACTGAAGTGTGGCAGTGATCCCTTGCCACCAATACCAAAGGGAGGAGATCCTCCGGATACACTGATGTGTGGAAGCTGTAGACCTGAGAAGATCTTTCCGATCTTAAGAGGGAAGATACCCTTGATCTTGTTCATGATGCTCCTGATGGTGCTCTGAGCTGACTGGATCGGACTGGTCATGGCACTCTTTATAGCGTTGAATGTAGATGTCACAGTAGACTTGACACCATTCACCACACTGCTCACCGTGCTCCGGATCGCATTGAATACAGATGTTACTGTACTCTTGGCTGTCTGTACCGGATTAGTGATAGCCGTCTTGATGGCATTCCATACGGAAGTAGCTACAGACTTGATGGCATTGAATACGCTGGTGACCGTGCTCCGGATCGCATTGACCACGGATGTCACTGCACTCTTGACTGCATTCCACACTGTAGTGATCACACTCTTGATGGTGTTCATAGCAGTAGTGATAGCCGTCTTGATGGCATTGAATACTGCTGGCACTACAACCTTCAGAGTATTGATCACTGTCAGCACAACCGTCTTGATCACCGTAAATGCCTGATTGACTGCATTCCGGAAAGTCGTACTGTGATTATATGCATATACCAGAGCAGCTGCTAAAGCTGCCAGAGCAGTGATCACCAGGAAAATAGGATTAGCCAGCATTACCAGATTCAAGGCACTGAACAAAGATGTTACCATCTTGATCACGGCCAGTGCTCCTATAGCTGCAGCCAGGATCCCAAGAGCAGTGGCCACACCGACCACCACCGCTTGAAGAGCCGGAGACTGCTGGATCACCTGGGCACCTTTTGTAATAAAGTCTGCTACTCCCTTCACTACATCGGAGATAGCCGGAGCCAGAGCACCACCCAGGGCCATCTTCACATTGTTTGTGGCCTGGGCCCATGCATCCTGCATGGTAGTAGCGTTATCGGTAGTCTCTGCCAGTGCTCCCTGATTTTCCTGGAGCACCTTGGTCCATTCCTGGATGTTAAAGTTTCCGCTCTGTACATTGGCAGCCAGCTCCTGAGCTGCTTTTTTACCAAAGACTTCCTCTACAGTCAGACCGGTATCACCAACCTGAGCCTGCAGGGCCTCTGATACAGTGTCACACTCTGAAATGGCACTGATAGCATCCTGGAAAGCTCCAGGCACATCATTTGTGGCTCCTGACAGAGTACTGACTGCCTTCTTCATGCCGGACATGACACTGGAGACATTGGCTCCACCATCAGACAAAGAGATCAGCATGGCCAGGGCTTCATCAGTACTGTATCCCAGCTCCTGGAATGATACACTGTTTTCAGACAGATATTTTGTCAGATCATCCACTGACAGCTGACATGACTGGTTAGCCGTTGTCAGATCATCCAGGAGACCGTCTACGTCACTGATATCCAGTCCCCACCGTTTCATCACATTGGCAACGTCATCAACTGCTTTGACACCGTCAGTCCCGGTATGCTGTGAGAAGTTTGACATCTTTACAGTCAGATCTTCTGCAGAATCACCGGTTACTCCAAAACGTGTATTCAGTTCAGCCAGGATCTCAGATATACCTGCCAGATCCTGATCAGAATCTGCTATCCTTCCAAAAGCATCTTGTGCTGCTGTATTTAAATCTCTTAAAGCATCCCCGGATGCCCCAGTACCTTCTACAATAGCTGCATTCGCTTCATCAAATGCTTCAGCCATCTCTATGGCAGCATCAGCCATGTCTTTGATTGCAGAAGCTATTCCTGCACTCATGACTATATCAGCCATGGTCTCCACGGAAGATCCGGCTTCATCTGCAGCCTGGCTCTGATCCGTCAGTCCCTGATTGGTTTCAGTCAGCTGACTCTTCAGCTTTTCTTCCTGAGTCTGAGCATACAAAAGCTGTCTTTCCAGCTTAGCTACCTCTTCAGAATCTTCACCATAAATATCTCTGGCTACTTCCAGCTTCTGAGTCAGAGCTTCCTGCTTTTCTGCATTTGCTTCCAGCTGAGCTTCCAAGAGTTGAGTTTTTTGCTGCAGGTATTCGCTTTCATTCCCAGTGTTCTGAAATTGAGCTTCAGCCAGCTTCATCTCAGCTCTCAATGTTGACATCTCAGAATTAGCATCACTGATTGCCTGGGTGAATTCAGAAGTTTCCGCTGTAAAGCGGACCTTAGCTTCATTCTTACCTGCCACTCTTACGCTCACCTTCTTTCCTCATGGCATACGCAAACCAGCTATCATAGGCGGTCTTATTTTCCACGATCCGATCAAGGGAAGCCAGATCACAGTCCCAGAATAAATAGTCCGGGATCTTCATGATCATCACATAATATGTGTAGTAGTCCTCTATCTCTTCCAGTGGAAAATCAGGCGGTCTAATATTACTTACTTTCCTTTTTGTCGCTTTCCGGAAGGCATCGGGGAACCCTGTTTTTTTCCATTGGTACCATAAAGCTTCTTGAAGACTTCACCCATCTCCTGCCTGCTGTCAGTCAGCTTATACAGAAAATCTTCAATCTTCATATAATCTTCATCTTTGACATGAGCACACCTGTATGCAATGTAGAGGAATTCTCCCATATCCAGTTCTGTCATGCTGGAAGAATCCTTCTGTACCATTTTCTGCAGTGCAAAGTATCTGTCTACCATCGGCTTATCTTTTTTAGACAGCTCAAACAGGGCACCAAGATTTAATGTAAGATCTATAGACCCACCGTCATTAGTACTGATCTTGTGATATACTGCCATGTTTTTATCCTCCATAATAATTCAAAAGGAGACATCCTACTTCTTAGATATCTCCTTATCATTCTTAGATTCAGGTTCCACAAAGGGACCTACCTCCAGGATCTCATTGATCCTGTCCTTCTTAAGATTCAATCTGACACCAGGATGATAAATCTTCCCGGTATATTTATCAGCAAATTTTTTGATTACTGTTACCCACATAACTTACTACCTCCTTAAGAGGATGTGGTGTCATCAGCTGCAGCATCAAGCTGTGCAGTCTCAGAGCTGAATGTGGTCATCCAGTTGGACGGAGTAAGCACATCACCAGTCAGCTCTACTTCAAGTGCCTGATATTCACCCTTGTTGTAATCATCCGGCATGTAGCTCAGCTTCATCTCAAGTTCAGCAACTTCCTCAGCTCCGTTTTCAATCTCCAGGGCATTGATCTCTTCTACCTTGCATCTTGGATATCCAAGGAACATGATGTTATCATCCTCATCCTTGACTCTGGCAGTAAGAGCAAGCTCCGGCATAGACTGAGTATTATCAAATGCATACACACCAGGCTGCAGACCTTCATTGGTCATAGCGTGGATCCTTCTGTACAGAGCCATCTTGATATGCATCTTCAGAGTGATAGTCCCATTGCCGGTAGGCTTGGTCTTCCTCTTTTTCACAACTCCCCTGCATTTCTTAGTGACTGTCTTGGTCTCACGTTCTACATTAAGACTTCCAACACAGTCATCCCTGGTGTAACTCTCATCACCTGCCACTTTGATGGCAAGCTGATCACACTCATAATAAGAGTATACGTCATCAGGTGTAAACATATTATTCCTCCTTTTAAAAATCCTCTGTCAGTTTACCCAGACAGAGTTCCACCACTGTATCAGCTGCTTCTTCCGCTCCACGCTGAAAGAATTGCTGATTTCCGGCATGTCTGATGGTGTTGGTTCCATCGTCCGGAAAATATAGGTAATTGTATGCCGTTTTTGATTTGATGGTCACGGCCAGCATCTCAGTATTAAGCTGCTGGAGAGAGTCAGCACTTGCAGCCGGAGCTCTCTTTCCTCTCCACTGTCTTCCGGAAGAAGGGATCAGCATATGGACCTGCTCCTTAATATGCTGGCCACCTTCACCGTGCAGCACATCATTGATGATCCGTAATGCTCCGGATCCATAGTCTTCCATGGTCTTCTGGAGAGATTCAACCTCATCAAAATCCAATTCAAATGATGCCATGATCAACACCTCTTCTCAGGATGATACAGAGTAATGGTAGCCATCTCCACCACCATGTTAGTAGATCCCTTGAAAATATAATTATACTGAATGTCATCATTAGTCATCTTCAACTTGGTACCGGTCTCAGACCGCTGCTGCAGGGCAGCAATTACTTTTTCCACATATCCCTCCGGGATATAATCCTCATGGATAATGTGGACCTGATAAAAAGTCTGCAGATCCACTTTGGATCCCTGGTTATTCTTTGTGGTCTTCCAACGGTTGAACACAAAGTAGTTCCAGTAGGTCAGTTCCTTCTCTCTGCAGGCACCATACCAGACACCCTGCATAGGTACACTCTGATCAGCAACCAGGGCAGTCAGTGTCTCACGGATCCGGTCCAATACACTATTACTCATGACAGCTTCCTCACTTCCTCCAGGTATAGATACATCTCTGATCTATCCCGGTCTTTGTCCAGGTCAATGATACTGTACAGCATATCCTCAATCAGCACCTGGTGGAATTTTGTCACCTGATTCCGGAACCGGGTTTTTACCTTCAAAGTCAGATTCCTTCCCTGACTCTCAGCAAAGGCCAGATCCTGCTCTCTCCTGTACATTTCATTATAGTTCAGTTTCAGGATCTTCTCCAGCTCCTTCTTCTTTGTTGGATTCTTCACAGCATTGAAAGAGCTGTGATCAGATTCAGGCTTGCAGATGAAGAGGACACCATCATTGAACGTGGAAAATCTACTCTTCATCTGCTCCCTCCTTTGCAGCGGCTACCTCATACTTGTGCCGGATCTGCAGGATCTCAGCTCTGTACGCACCATCAAACTCATTCAGGCATTCATTCCATGCATAACTGCAGTAATCCAGATACAGCCTTCTTTCCTGGCCGGGAGTGAAGTAATCTACTTCAGCTCCCAGCTTATGATTGAGTGCTATCTCTGCATCAAGCATCATGTCGATCACTTTGGCATCCGTGTCTGTATCACTCCACGTGATATTCAGATATCTTTTCACCTGGTCAACCAGGCTCTGAGGAAGTTTATTCCTGTCCATCATGACCGATCACTCTCCTCTCATTATGCAGATACAGTACCTGGATCAATCGTAACTGCTGCAGCCTTCATGTAGATGTAGGCTTCCTCAAGTTCAGAGATGTCAAGAAGGACAGCACATGTGTTATCATATGCCTTACCCATAGCATGCATCTTGATCTTGAAGGTTCTCTTATCCTCCAGGAACTTAAACTCATCGGAGAAGGTGATGGTACCATCTTTAGAAGTACCTACACCAAGGAAATACTCTTCCGGTAGACAGAGGATAGCTTTACCGGCAGCAACGCTGTTGGACCGGATCACCTCAGTCGGGAAGGGGAAGATGTCCTTTGTGAAGGTTCCTGCTGCATTCAGGACAGTAGTGGCCGGCATAACCTTGGCCAGGTAATCCTTCTGATTACAGATGATAGTTACACTGTCAAACTTTCTAGGTCTTCCACCGTGCTTAGTGTAGCCGGACTTAGGAGATCCGTCTGCATTGGCTGCAGTACTAGCAGGAGTGATAGCTCCATCAGAGTTTGCTGTATACCATACCTCAGTTTCTGCCAGCATGGACAGAACCCCACCATACTCCTTGGGCATGAAGGATGTGATAGCAACCGGATCTTTCTGAGGATAACCGGTGGAACTGTTTACAGTGACACCCTGGTGAATATCTCTGTCAAGACCAATAGGCTGATCATGACCGCTGCCGGATACAGAAGCATCCTCAAGTGCTACCAGTACAGACTCCTTCAGGAATGTACGAATATAGTTATCCAGGAACGTAGGACCAAGATCCAGCATATCCATCTCAATGACAGCATATGCAGACAGCTTGCACTGAGTGACCTCAACGGTCCGGAATGCAGACTCGATCTGCTGGCTGATCTGAGCATTGATGGCTCCCCATGCAGCAGTCTGTACAGAATGATCATTCAGGATCCATCTGGTCAGATACTCAACATTAACAAAATTGATCCTGGCAAGAAGAGGATGGTCTGTTACAAGGTCTTTGTAAACATCCTCAACGATGGTGGTAGGCATTACCTTATCAGACAGGAGACCATTCATAGTCTGAACAGTAGCACCACTCTGCTTACCAGCTTTGATCAGGTTCTGATAGAAGCTGGTCTCTTCAGAAGTCAGTACTCTGAATCCTCTCTGTAAAAGGATCTGCTGATCACCATGAGCGGACTCATAGTCTGCCAGGACAGTGGCAGCAATGGCATTGCCAAAGTTCTCAAATGCTGCTTCTACTGCAGCTACGTCCGGTGCTTCTGCTGTAAATACATTCCTCAGTTCAGCAGCAGCATTCTGTACCATAGAATTCTCTCTAAGCATATTAGTTTACCTCCTTAAAAAGCATTTTAAAAATATTACTCATACAGTTTTCTTGTTTTCCATCATCGGAATCTTCATCCTCATCATCCGGATCCTCTTCCGGATCATCAGGATCTTCATCCTCATCATCCGGATCTGCTTCATCTTCCTTCTGAAGGATAGCCAGGAGCTGGTCAATCTTCTGCTCAAGAGGATTGGTGTTCCTTTTGAGTACCGCTTCACGGATGATACTGAAAGCAGACTGCTGTACCTCCGGATCATCTTCCTCCAGATCTGCCACCTCAGTAGCAAAACCATACTTCAGACATTCCTCAGCTGTCAGCCAGGTCTCATCATTCATCATGGTCTTGATCTCATCCTCTGACAGATTGGATACCAGCTTATAGGCTTCAATGCTGGACTGATTGATCTTGTCATTATCCTCTGCAGCTTTCCTCATCTCATTACTGTTAGCATATCCAAGATAGCTCATGCAGTTATGGATCATCATGAGTGCTATGCTTCCCATCGTTCGCACATCACCTGCACAGAAGATGATGGTGGCTGCAGAGCAGGCAAAACCATCACAATACGTGTGCACGGATGCCGAATGACGTTTCAGAGCAGAGTAGATAGCAAGAGCTTCAGCCACTTCACCACCATAAGAATTGATGTAAACATTGATGGTATCCACATCCAGATCATTGATCTCTTTGATGATCTGCCTGGAAGATACTTCAGCAATGTTCTCATCATCTCCGTACCATCTCTCCAGATCAGTTGCAAAGCTGGTGATATTACCATAAATGATGATGTCTGCTGCACGGTTTTCACTGTTTACCGTGATCTGATAAAACTTTTGCCTTCTCACCGTCATTCACCTCCTTCCGCTGATGATAGAAATCTTTCGATCTCTTCAAAATTCTTAGTAATGAAGTGCTTCCTGGACCAGTCGGTGTTGAGTGGAGCATCACCCAGCATCTCCCTGACCTCATCTATACACTTCACACCAGATGAAATAAGGTTTGACACATCAGCAGCCACGTCAAAGAGATCCCTATGCATGATCTTGCTGGTGTCCACCTGATAACGATTTCCGGCCACATAATTATCCAGGCCGGCCCTCTTATTCAGTGCTTCTGTGATCATGTCCGCATACGGATCCACACCAAAGGTGAGGAAGGATCCGATGATATCAGCCATGTTAGTGATATTCCCGGTCATCATACTGTCCGGAATATGAAAAGCACCTGCTACAGAAGCAAATAGCTCTTTTTTCAGCTCCAAAAAATCTGAAGCTGATCCGGATCCGCTGTTATAGACTGGATCCGCTTCCAGCTTATATCCGTCAAACTCCGGATAGACTGCATTCTCAGACTCCATGTAAGTCTTCAGCTGTTTCTTGATGAATTCTTCAAATTCCTCATTGAATTTCTCATCTCCGGCCTTCACTCCATCAATATGCAGCTTATATTTCTGTCCATTACTCAGCTTCAGGTTTTTGGCAGCACCGGACAGGATCTTCCCATACTGCTCATACATTCCATCTATCAGCTGTCTCACATTGATGTTATCCAGCCGGAACATATAGCTGTCATTCTGACTGAACTGCTTATTAAAAGTGAAGTTCCCAACAGCAACGCTCTCATAGATGTCTCCCAGGATAGGCCGTTCAGATGCCCGGCCAAAAGAGTCAGCACAATAAAGATAGCCATTGGCTTCCACCACCAGAGCTTCACCTTCCCGGATGACTTTATTGATCACCTTGTGCCAGAACACAGAGGAAGTCTCATTCCTGTTGGGTGAAACATTCAGCAGAAAGTAGTCCTTCTTTTTTACAGGGACACCATTTTCAAAGGTCCGCATCTCAGACCGGCTTATAGCATTACTGATCAGGGAGGATGCCGTGAAAATGGCAAGCTCTCTGTAGTAGAGCTCAGCTGGAATGTCTATGATGACAGCAGAAGGATTTCCTCCCACTCTTTCCTTCACAGGAAACAGCTTTTCCAGGAAGTCACTGATCCATGCCATATCAATCACCTCCTTAGAATGTTATAACATTGATCTTATTCAGCTTAGGACGTTCCTTGATGGATGACTCCGGTACCATACTGGCCACCAGAGCCATAAAAGGATCCGTCTTCCTGCTTTTGGCTTCGATTTTTGCATAAACAAAGGAGCCTTTATCAGCTCCTACATCTCTGCCATATCTAATTGTCTTGGTGTTATTGGTTGCCCACCGGAGTACCGGATTATTACTCCAGTGAAAATACCTGTTCAGGAAGCAGTGGTCAATCACCGGCACCACTTTGATGATGTCCGTCTGCTTCACCAGCATGAGATTACCGTGCTCTTTTGAGATTCCCACTTTGGCCAGAGCATCAGACAGGAGGGAATACCTGTAGGAGTCAATGGCCACCATGCTTATGTTATAGATCTTACCCATCTCCTGGATGTAATTTGCCACTATAGAAGGATGGATCTCCACATCATCCACATACTGCAGATAATCTGTCTTGATCCATTCCTGCCATGGTGCTTTGATCCGTGGGATATCCCTGGAAGCGGAGCAGATCCAGGCTTTGTTGATGTCATACCTGTCATTCCCACTCTTGAAATGGAAATTAACGGCTACCCAGTCGGTGGTTGATGCATAATCAATGCCTACAGTGCAATTCCACCCTTTAAGATCCGGGATCTCCTGGTTAGTGGCAGCTATGGACTCCCAGTCTGCCACTGCTGACTCTTTGGCTGACTCCGGCAGGTTCATCCTCTTACTCATGAAGGCCGGCAGCCGGTCAGGATTCTTTTTCCATTCCTTATATTCCTTCCGGATCTCCAGTAAAAGGTCCGGAAGATATGGGAGTGATGGGTTAGCTTTTGTCCAGTTGGACTCATCATCCACCTCAGATTTGTCATCCAGTTTACAGATGAATGGTAATGTACCATTGTCTTCTGCTCCGCTCCGGAGGATATCTTCTGAATCATCGAGTAGATCATCCAGTGGTCCCTCTCTGATATCTCCATTGGTAGTGTAGTAAGATCTCCTGGGATGCTTCTTCTTTCCCAGGCCAGTAGTAAAAACATTGATATTATCATAGTTTTGATACTGGTGGATCTCGTTGAAGATCACGATGCCGGACCGGAGACCATCTTTTCCTTTAGGACTGTTCGTCCTTCCTTTGATCACAGACCTGGTCTTCACGGATATGATCCGCTCTTTGGTCCAGTGATAGAATTTTTTGATCTTCTTTGTTATCTCCGGCATTTCAAAGAAGCCGGTCAGGTCCTTTACAGGCCGGACAGCCTGATCTTCATTGTTGGCACATATGTCCACGTCATATTCACGGATCCCATTATAGGGACTGGTGAGCAGAAAGCTCTCCACGGCAATGGTTCCATCTTTCCCGGCACCACGGCCCAGCTCACAAAAGAGATCCGGCCACCGTGGCTGTCCTGTATCATCCCAGTAGGTACAGTCATGCAGAGCGATCACAAACTTCTGCCAGGGAAAAAGAGGAAATGGTAAGTATCTTTTGCACATATTCATGTACTTCCGGAGCTGATCCTCATCCACATGGATCTTTTCAGTCTCAAAACAGTGCTGTACATACTCCACCAGGAGATGCTGCTCCTCACAACACTTGAATTTTTCCTGTTCTACAATGTCAATCCATTCCTGGACTTCTTCCGGCAGTTTATAGCTCTTCGTCATCCGGAGCACCGTCTTCCGGCTTGATACCTAGCATGTCCAGGAGCTTGATCATCTGCTGGTTTGTCTTCAAAATCTGGTCAACACTGTCATTTTTCTTCCGTCCGTACTGAGTTTCTGAATTCCTCCACTCTACACTGACTCCATTTTCGAGAATGTCAGCATTGGCCAGCTCTTTGACAATGTACATTTTCATGTAATCATCCACCAGATCAAGGAAGAAGGGAGTGTCATTCCCGGATCTCTCCAGCTGGTCTACAAGTGAAGTTTTGATTTTCTTGTACGCTCTTGTCCGCTTGATGCTCTCAGCAGTTGGCATCTGAACCACCCTCCTTCATACGTGTGAGCAGAGATGATCTGTCTTT
>Ga0256405_10002712_pt1 | contig 39133 bp, 39 predicted proteins | sample RumenRJG_02DNA_FD_189096 | JGI IMG/M metagenome (GOLD analysis project Ga0256405, IMG submission 189096) | Bovine rumen microbial communities from Lethbridge, Alberta, Canada - RJG_02 | ecosystem: Host-associated > Mammals > Digestive system > Stomach > Rumen | place: Canada: Alberta... | reverse complement strand
TTTTGCCTTAAAATCCTTGCTGAACGACTGTCGTTTCTTTGCCATGTGCTAACCGCCTTATTTTTTATCGGCTGCTTGCACCTTAAACCAGCTCCTTTTCCTGTGTTGTTTTACAAACTCATTATAGACCTTATCATATTAATATACTAACGTCAAACAGTAGTATTTGTCAAGTTTTATACATTGCAGAAAAAAAAAGAGCGGCGTAAAGCCGCTTACTACCGCTACCTGCTTAGCTCTAAAGTTCAATTTCATTTCATAAAGCAAGCTTGACTTGCTTTATGAAATATTCATCTAGATATTCTTTTACATACACAAATATCAATATCATCAATATTTAATGAAATTTTATCATCTTCTCCTGAATACTGGATTCCAATCCAATACCTAAAAGTTGAGAAATCTGCAACAAGGTAATCTCTTGAATCATAGTTTATTCTTTCTTCTTCAGGTAAATTTTGGGGAAGGAAAATTTTATCAATATATAATTCGCCTTCTGTTTTTTTTCCATTCTCATTCAATACTATATAATATTTATCATTATTTCTGCTAATTTCTAGTTCAATAGGAATTTTAGGATTTTCATCGGACCAACTGTATTCTTCATTTACAACTTCTTTCCAATTTCCAACATACCAATCTAATTCTCTAATTCGAGGACGAGGCTTTGTTTTTTCTATATTATCGTTAACTTCTCTTATATTATCTGACACTGAAATAGTCTCTGTGATTTCTATTTTTTCTGAAATTGATTCGTTACCTTTTTTTAAATTACAACTAACAAAAGCTAATACAGAAAAACTGAAAAGCGAAAATATTATATTTGATATTTTTTTCATTTATCTTTCTCCAAAAGCAGCCCTATAGGCTGTCGCCATAACAATTGGTTGTACCGCAGCGGGCTCGACCCGCTGTCGGCTACGAAGCTTTGTTATACGTTTTAATATACGAGTTTTGGAATAATACTTGTAATACAAGTGTCATCCCATTTGTCTCCTTTGTAAACACTCTTAATAACCAGTTTTACATTCTTTGTTCCTTGAGACATTTTAAGATTTTGAAATCTTACTTCATCAGCTAACGTGAATGAATATTTTATATTATTGTCTGAATCAATAATTTCAATATCCTTAACCCTTGAATTCTTTTTATACAAATCTAACCTTTCGATAGCAACATAACCGTTTAAAACATCTAATTCATTAAATTCTTTGGATGTGCTTATTTTAATAAATTCATTTTCTCCATAACCAGCCACACCTTCAACCCATGGCTTATGTCCAGGATTCCACATTCTGATATCCTCTCTGCTATCTGGCGGAAGAAACAATGTCCCGAGGTTCTTTGCAGAATACAGGGTTGCGCCTTCTTTTAATTCAGAGCTTGCTGTATAAACTGTGTTAAATCTGGATACTTTATAATATGCGTTATTTTCCTCAATTGTTTTTTTATACCAATTTATCCAATCATTATAAGTTGAATCAGTAACCTGAACTTGTTTTTCTGGGGAATATATAAATTCTGAAACGGAATTATTTTCGATTATTACAATAAAATCACCATTTATTCCTAAGTGGTAGAAACCATTGTCATCTAAATAAAACAATTCTCTTGGATATTCTTTCGATTTAAATCCCGGTACATCTTCATTTGAAATTACAATTTTATCTTTATAAATTGTAATTAAATTTGGAGGAAAATCATTATCGTAAAATGACATTTCCTCTTGGGAATATAAACTCATTGCGACAAAAAATAATATATTTAAGATGAGAATTACTTTTTTTATTATCATTTTTCTCCTCCAAAAGCGCCCCAGTGCGGGCGTCCGTATAACAATTGGTTGTACCGCAGCGGGCCTGACCCGCTGTCGGCTACGAACCTTTGTTATGTGTTTTTATTTACTAAACGCAACTTCCAGATGCTTCTTTTCCTTTACACAATCAAGCAGATAATAATTGATAATATTCTGATAAGGCATTCCTGTTTCTTCTGCCATATTTTTGAAATAATCAATTACCTGATCATCAAGGCGAATTGTTATCTGTTTTTTGAGTCTGTCTGCATAAGGATTTTTTATCCCATTTGAAAAATCGTAATTATCTCTCATTTTATTTTCCTCCATACTGTGCGGCTTCAAGGTTATTTGCTTTTCTTGCCGATATGATTCTAATTCTGTCATTTTCCCTGTAACAATGACAGACAACCAGCATATGTAACTCGGAACTTAAACCAAGCATTACAAACCTATCTTCGTCCATACTTGAATGATCCGGATCTGCAATTAAAATTGCGTTTTCATCATAAAAAACACTTTTTGCTTCCTCGAAAGTTACCTTGTGTTTTGTATAATTCAATTCAGCTTTTACAGGATCCCATTCAAAAATTAGTTCATCTATAATTATATTATAATTACACTTTATTGCTTTTGTCAAATAAAAAGGCGGGCTCGACCCGCCGTTTAAACAAAAAAATTTATAATAATTTATATTTTGGTCGTGTTCCAGACTTGTCTTTCAAAACAAGTCCAGATTCCATCAAATTACCAAGTATGCTATATGTTAAGTAATTTTTTTGACCTCCATCATGGGAACTACTTAAACTTAGCTTATCAACTATTTCCTGATTGGAAAGACCATATGGATAGTTCTTTAGTGATTCTAAAATTGCAGTTTCAATTTGTTTGTTTCCTGAAATTGCCATTTGTCTTAACTCATTATCAGTCATGAATTCCTCCATAAAATTAAGCGCCCCAGTGCGGGCGTCCGTATAACAATTGGTTGTACCGCAGCGGGCCTGACCCGCTGTCGGCTAGGAACCTTTGTTATGTGATTTTTCATTAAAAATTATGTTACTTTAATACGTTTTTCAGTAATTTATCTTTCGCTCTCTTTTCTGTTAGCTTCCACAGCAGTTATACAGGTATCCTGATATTTTGTTCCCTTATAAACTTCAAGAATTGTAAGCTTTATATGTTTTACATCACTTGGAAGAATAATCTGGTAAACTCAACTTCATCACGGAACTTAAATTCTTTTTTAATGCCTGTATCAGTTTCAAGAAGTGCTTTTTTGATTCGGTTGTTTTCTTTGAAAAGATGTGGCTTTAAAGGATCAACGTATCCATTGAGAATGCGGATATCTAATGGTAAACCTCCTTTCGGAAAAGTAGTATCAAATTCAAAGCTTTCGCCAATTCCATCACCTTTCTTGCCTTCAACCCATGGGCGTATCTGAGAATTCCACGAGGCTATCTCTCTTTTTGTCATCATATTATAGATTTTAGCAGTGTTTTCGGCATCATAAGAGGTCTTTCCTTCTTTCAGATAAGACGAAGCTTTGTACGCTTCAATGTTATTGCCATTGTTGAAAAGAAAGGAAGAGTCAGAAAAATATTTTGCAACTGCTTCTTTATCATCTTTAAGCAATTCAGTTTTATGCTCAAAAAAAGCATAGCGGAATGTATTCGGTTCAGAAAGCCAACCCCATTTGTCATCATCTTCATTTACTTTGGCAGTATATGTATCAACAATAGTAAAATGATGTTCAAGCTTCATGTTCTTATCAAAAAGCTTCAAGTGCTTATAACCGTACTCATCGATATACATGTCTGCATTCTGAGAATCATATGCTTCTCTATTAAGTGTAAAAGTAAGCGTTATATAGCGGCTGTCTGATTTTTCTGATGCTCCTATGGTAGCATTATAAGCATCTAACCAGTAGTAATCTCTATTGAAAAGATTTACCGCCTTTTTTATGGTTTCTGTTTTTTCATAAATTGAGGAGTTTCCTTCAGGCTGGGAAACACATTCAAAATATTTTTCAAAAAGAGCGGTATCATCTGAATAAGAACAGCGTGCTTTGTAGTCTTCAAAATATTTTGTTTCCCAGTCCTCATTTGATTTTTTGCGTGTATTTTCAACCATTGCAGAGATACAGGTATCCTGATACTTTGTTCCTTCATAAACTTCAAGGATTGTAAGCTTTATTGAATTAGAAGGCTTTGAAAGCTCAAGATAATTGAAGTAAACCTTGTCTTCAAAAGCCATAGTGTATTCAAGCTTGTTTGTAAGGTCTTCCACCTTCAGTTTTTTTACGCGGCTGTTTTCCTTAAAAAGCTTCATGTTCTGAACATCTGCATAGCCGTTGAGAATTGAAAAGCCGTAAACCGGATTATTAAATTCAATGGAAATTGTTTCGTTTATTCCGTAGCCTTTAGCTCCTTCAACCCACGGAATATGAGCATTGTTCCACCAGTAAGGGTGACAACGGCAGCCAACTTCAAAAGCCCTGAAAAGATTGATCGGCGCATAAACAATATCTTGCCCGTACTGTTTTTCTTTTAAGCTGGAAGAGGCTGAAATGGACTTTACATTATGGCTATAAAAAGGTGAATATTCACCTGTGGATTCTTCTGAATTGGCATAACGGTCATATTTATTTTTTCCGTCTGTACGAAAGTTTGCAAAAAGCTGCTTTATGCCTTGTCCATCAATAATAAGTGCCTGGCGTCCGTTAAAAGTCAGCTTCAAGAATCCGTCTTTGTCATAGGCTAAAAGCTTTCTATCCAGCTTCATCATTTTCTTTTCATAAGGCAGCATAAAATAAATCTCGCTGTCATTAAAGAAAAGAACAGATTCATCTTCTTCTCCAAGAGTAATCTGGTGTATAGAATCTGCAAAAACAGAAGTTATTCCGCTTGCAAGAAGCAGAATCATAATCAAAAAGAATTTTTTCATTTATTTCTCCACAAAAGCGCCCCAGTGCGGGCGTCCACATAACTAGCGTTTTAAACGGTTGCGGGCTTGACCCGCAATCCGCTTTGAAAACCATGTTATGTGTTCTCATTATTATCAAATAAGATTCTTACAAAATCTCGTCTTGAATACATTATTCTGATTATTTTTACAACTTCGCTTTCAATTCTGTAAAAAATCGAATAATTGTTTGCAAGTACAAATTTATAGTCAGTCGGAAAAGAAACATATCTTTCTACAGAAGTCCTAATTTCTGGATAGTTTGCTAAATCTTCATAGGTTTCTATGATTTTCTCTACAGTGTTATGAGCTGCAATAGGATTCTGCAATTCATTTTCGATGTAGTTTTTTATCTCAAGCAAATCCTCTACAGCCTGAGGTGAAACTTTTACTTCAAACATCAAAGACCTACCATTGCACGAACATCTTTTGTATTAATCCAGCCTTTTTCTTTTGCAGAATCTTCTCCTTTTTTTAGTTCTGCAAACAAGGTTTTTGTCGCGGTAAGTTTTTCATAATCCTTGATTGATATTACTGCATAGCAACCCCGTCCATTTTTTGTGAGGAAGACAGGAGATTCATCTGCTACATCCTGAAGAACTTCATTATAATTTCGTAAGTCTGAAACGGGTTTTATTGCAATCATAAAATGTCTCCTAAAACTTCGTAATATTTTACGAATTATATTATACAATATTTTGTAAATTTTTCAAGACAAAAAAAACGCGGCTTGACCGTGTTTTTGCTCAAATTTTATCCCTACTTAATATTATGAAGCTTACAATAGTCATAAAAATAGGGTAAGGCAGCCCTAATAAAGCCATTTTTCAGATACGAACTTCTGCCTTGCTCTATGAGATACTTCATTAAATCTTTATAAAGAGCAGAACTAGATGATAAAATCTCGTATTCCTTACTTTTTATTACTTGCAAGTCTTTAGCAGAAAATGCATATGTCGAGATTTTCAAAAAGTCACATAAATACTGTATAGCATTTTTATATGACTTTCCTTTACCAGAAAGCCCAACATCTGGAGTTTCACAATAAAACACAAATCCTGAAAAATTCATATTTCCTCCATATTTTTTTCGATACGGAGAAAATAAGTTACTGTAATTTCGCGCCCCAGTGCGGGCGTCCACATAACAACTGGTTGTACCGCAGCGGGCTCGACCCGCTGTCGGCTACGAACCTTTGTTATGCCTTGTTACTACAAAAATATATCTTTTAGCGGCAGCACCGACTGCCGCGTACAATAGATTTTCATATTTGAAATTATTTATATATAAAATTATAACCGAAAATAAAACCTTCTACAGGTTCTTTTATATTAATCCAAACTCCTCGAACTCCATCTATTGTTTCTAATTCTTTTGATTTAATCATGGCGAGATATCCATATTTATCTGGTTTGATTTCATATTCTCCAAGATATTGTGATTTAGTGGTAGGAGCAGAATAAACTTTGAACGTATAATTGTTACTGCCATCATGAGGATAGTGCATTACTTCGAATTGGGCGAATTCCAATCCACAGATATCATCTTGTTTTTCCAGATAACCACCAAATACATAACCTTTTTCAGGATAAATTATTTTATACCATCTAGCTTCTATTCCATCTATTGTTTCGGTTTTGCTTGTCTGAGCATCAGCATATAGCCATGTTCCATTAGGAATATTTGAAATCACTTTTCCTGACTTAATATTTGAAGAATCACGAAGTCTTAAAGATGAACTGTCATCTGTTTTTACAACGAACCATGCACCATCCTTAATTTTTTCATAAGATGTTCCTACTTCTAAATTTTTTACTGGAAGTTTTTCAAAGATTCCAGGTTGAATATAAACAGAAGAACCAGGAATCCATTGATTTTTAAATACTTCGAACCAGTAAGATGACTGTTCATTAAATAGAATAGGCTCATTGCTTCTTGCAATCGGTTCAAATTCACAACCGGCACTATATATTTCTTTATTATTTGCCCCCATATCATTTGGATTAAAAAGAGGAGATTCTTCTTTAAGCATGATAAGATTAAAATCTTTACGTTCGCATTTAACTGGTATGTAATATCTGGCATAAGTGTTATTATATTCTCCAGTATAACTAATATAATATTTTCCATCCGGAGACATATCCATCATAAACCAGTCTTTTAGATTTAGTTTATGCCCAAAAGCAATATCGACTTCATCGGGGTGTCCGTCTTTACCAGAAATAATTCCTTTAATTTCATCCTGCTGTGCGTAATCATAAGTAAATTGAAGGTCTTGATTATATTCTTTAACTTCTGATGGAATTGTTTCTGTTAAAATTTTTTCGGGTTCAATAATATCTGTGGAAGTATTTTCAAGATTTTTTTTCTGTTTATTGCATGATGTAAAAATGAATAGGAATAATAGTATAAGTAGCAACAAATTAAAAATTTTCATTTACTTTATATCTCCATATAATTTATTAAATCTTACCGGCTCAGTGAGCCGTGGGCATAACAATTGCTTAAACCGCACGCGGCTCGACAGCGTGTCGGCTTTGAAGCTTTGTTATGACATTTTTTTTACAACATTGCAACTCTAAGCTGTTTTCCAAATACAGATGCAACTTTTTGAAGGGTAGATAATCGGATATCTTCGGAATGATTTTCCATTCGCGAAATAACGCTTTTCTTAGTTTCAAGTTTTTCTGCCAACTGTTCCTGTGTCATTCCGCTCTCTAGTCGCATTTCTTTTATCATCATACCGATTTTGAATTCTTCATAACCTGTATCAAAATCTTTTGCAAATTCTGGATCTTTTTCTTTACGCTGAGAAATATAATCATCTAAATCAAATGTTTTATTTGCCATTTTCTTTACTCCTTTTCAAAAAATCTTTCATTCTTGCTTCACAAACTTCTATTTCAGATTTCGGTGTTTTCTGAGTCTTCTTTTGGAAACCATTTGTAAGAATTACAATATTTCCGTTGTGAAAGAATCCCAGCAATCGATAAATATTTCCACTCAATTCAATTCTGACTTCGTAGAAATCGGTATCTGATAATTTCTTAAAGTATGTTTTAGGAACTTTCTCAATTTCCTGAACAGCCTTAAGAACCCATGCTATTTTCTGAGCCACTTTTACTGGTTGAGAATCTATAAACTCCGCAACAGGACATTTTCCGTCGGCAGTTGTATAGAATGTTACTTTTCTGTACATAGGTTATGTTAGCACATATGCTAACTTCTTGTCAAATAAAAAAAGTGCCGGTGATTGCTATTTCAAGCGGCGTAAAGCCGCGTACAACAGCTACCTTGTTTTACCCCAAGGTTTAATTTCATTTCAGAAAGCAAGCTTGACTTGCTTTCTGAAATATTCTTCTTATTTTTTCATTTTCCAAATGTATGCAATAATTGATAAAATACCACAAATGCTTCCCCAATACTGGAGAGGAATAAAAAAGAAGCTGTGCGTTTTACGCAACTGAAATTCTTCTCCTGTTTCTTTGTCAATCACTGTTTTGCCAGGTCTGCTGTTAAGATATCTGCCTAAAAACCAGCAGATTAAGCCTGAAATGATAAGCGATAAACTCAACGGCCATGCATTGTTGCTCCAATAATCAGTTCCAAAAATATTGTCTACAACTGCTTGAACGCCTATCATGGAAACACCGATGATAAAAATTGTTAAAACTCCAAAACCTTTCCAAATAAGCAACATATTTCCTTCCTCCTAAAGCAGGCCAGTGACCTGTCGTCATAACTAGTGTTTTAAACCGTAAAAACGGTTTTGCCCAACGGGCAAAATTGGCGCAAAAGTTGCGGTGCCGTAAAGGCACGAAGAGCAACTTTTGTGACAAAGTTTTTATCGGCTTTGAAAACCTTGTTATGTGCTTTTTAATATTATATTTCTTTTTATATCTGAAACAATTGTCTTTAAATATGTATTAATGTCATTTCTCCATAAATAATTTGGATGATATGTTCTGTATGCCAAATATTGATCAGAAATAATCATTTTAGATAATTGTCTTTCTGTGAATTTATTTATTATTTGTTTATTTTGAATAGTAAATACAGTGCTAAGAATATCATCATAATTTGGACCTGTAAAAAATACTATTACATTTGGCTTTGCAATTTTAATTTCATTTGGAATAACATTTAAATATTTCTTCTCAATTTCAAGAACAGAATCATCAGGTCTACCTTTACCTTGTTTTCCGACTTTTATAATATTATTCCACATAAACTGAATATCTTTTTCAGGAAATTCTTTTTCTAAAAAAGTTTTAAGTCTGTTTACACCATTCCAAAATTGTCCGCCATATGAATAACAAAAACCACTTGTATAGAATTCATCATAAGCTTCCTGCAGAGTTTCTACATCTAATTCTTTTTCTGTATACCAACTATTTGTTTCTTGACCAAAAATCATTACTCTAATATCCCCTGAAAGGAATTTTCTTAAGCAGGAATCGCTAATCAATAAAGGATTTGTGATTTTTTGATTTTTATGATTAATTAAATATTCTTTTCTTTCTTTTGAATAATCATATATTTTTGACAGATAAATTTGTTTTAAAGTCATACAACACTCCTCCTATTTTTCTCTCAATGCGCCCCAGTGCGGGCGTCCACATAACTAGCGTTTTAAACCGTAAAAACGGTTTTGCCCAACGGGCAAAATTGGCGCAAAAGTTGCGGTGCCGTAAAGGCACGAAGAGCAACTTTTGTGACAAAGTTTTTATCGGCTTTGAAAACCATGTTATGTGCCCTCTGCGAAAGTTTTCATTTTACTTTCATTCTTAGATTTTTCTACTGTTTTGGCAGTTCCATTTACCATTGTTTCTGATACAAAAATAATTTGTCCTTTTTTGTGTGTATAATAATCGGATGAAAGTCTTTTCAAATATCCTTTCCTAAAATGAGGAACAATAGTCTTTGTGGAATCTGGATTTGAAACAGGTTCTATTACCTTTTCTGAAATACCCAATGTATATGCAAGAGTTTCATTCTCTGACGGAGGGACTCCTTCTATTACACATTCAGGAAATACTTTCATATATGCAATTGTATTTATTGCCAGTCTAAATATTTTTACAAAAAAATCAGAATGTTCGCCTTCGTTTTTTAAGTTTTGTTCATATGTTTCTGCTGAACACCATCCTTCATTATTTCCAACAGCCCATATTAAATCTAATTCTTTTTGTTCATTGTAACATAATTGAAAAGCATAGCCTTTTCCTTCCTTTTCATAGGGGACATGTATACCAAATGAATAGGTTTGTATTTTTTCTGGCTTTCCTAAATATTTTTTTGTATCTAAACTCGGCTCAAAATAAAAAGTTTCTCCAGATTGAAAAAGAAAATCAACAATTCCATCAAGGTCTGCAAGCTTCATATCTTGTAAGAAATTTCTTAATTCCTTTTGTTTGAAATATATGTGCATAAATTTTTTATGAGCATCTAAGCGCCATAAATCAAGTATACCTGTATGGCATTGAATATCTTCTGGACTCTGGTTAAAAGTTGAAAATATTTGCTTGTTCTTCTCTGAATAAAATTCGTCTACAGTTCCTCTATATATTCTATAAAATTTATTGTATTGAGACCACATTTCAGATAAAGGCTTACTATACCAGATTTTCTTTGACATTTTTTCTCCACGAAAACGAGCTTGACTCGTTTTCGTTTCTAATACTTAATTAGAAATGGGTATAACACCCCTATTTTCTGCATCTCCACTCCATTGAACTTGAAATGTATAGCCGTCAATTTGATCTAGTAAAATGAAATTATATGTGTTTTGTGTAGGAAATAAGGTATATCTTCCTACTTTTTTTTCTAGTTTTAGTCCATCTGCTATATCGATTGAATTTAAAACTGTCTCAAATCTATAATCATCACCCTTAACAGAAAATTGAACTTGCCATATTTTTCCGGTCATTGTATCAAGTTTTAAGAACGTCCAAACATTTTGTGTTGGAAATAAACGATATCGTACATTTGTATTTTGAGTAGGTTCAGAATACGGTGCTTCTGCTATCGCAAACATTGTAAAACAAAATAACATGCAGAACAAAGTTATTATTCTTTTCATTTTCTTTCCTCCGTAGCGCCCCTGTGCGGGCGTCCACATAACTAGCGTTTTAAACCGTAAAAACGGTTTTGCCGTAGGCAAAATTGGCGCAAAAGTTGCGGTGGCGTAAAGCCACGAAGAGCAACTTTTGTGACAAAGTTTTTATCGGTTTTGAAAACCATGTTAGGACTAGATTATGAACAGTTTTTGCATAAAGGTTTCCTATAACTTATAGAATTATCAAATTCCCTTCCGCATTTATGACAAAATCTTTCTGTATAATCTATATTTCCAAATTGTACCCATGTTTGATAGCAATCGTCACATAATGGGCGATTCATATTATATGGAATCTTACTTCCGCAACGAATACATGTCCCCTCATCCAATACTTCATCTATTTTGTTTTCCGTATCATCATTAGGCTTTTCTATTCCCATTGTCTTTTTTATGTCATGTATAACATCTTCTAGTTTTTGACGAATTTCTGATGAAGTATACCTTAGAACAATATATCCTAAATTTTGAAGGTCTCTGTCTATACTTCTATCTCGGACGGCTTGATACTCTGTTCTTTCATGATATGTATGTCCGTCTGTGTAAATGCATATTTTTTTATTTTCTGTTTCTACATAGAAATCTGGAATTGTTAATATCTTTGAAGCCTCTATCTCTTCAGGAAAATGAGAAATAGTACCATCCTTATTTATTCTCATTTGTAATTCTACCGATATTTCATTTCGCACTAAAGCTTTTAATAAATCTTTCTCAAGAGGACTCTCACATACTTTACAGCAACGATAACATTCTTCCATTCGTAAATCACAATCGCGACAACTAGACCTGTCTATTTCTCTTTTTATGTCCTTAGCATCTTCTATAGTACAATTAAATTTTTCCATTATTGACTTATATCCCAGGACGATGGAAATATCATCTAATAACTCTTTCATTTCATTTTCTGAAAGTGTTTTTACAACTTGTGTGTCTCCAGAAAGAGGTAAGCATATTTTATAATCAATACTTTTAAAAGCTGAATTTTTGTTGCTCTCAATTGCTTCTACTTGAATTTTCATTTTCTTTTCACCTGCACGCCAGTGGCGTGTCGTCCTAACATCTTTTCGCCGTATCCTGTGTATATGTGTTATGCTGCAGAAAGTGCCGGCATAACACCCGTCATCGTTTTCTTATTCCTTATAATATCGCAAAAGCTTACCCGTTTCAAGAATTTATCCCTATCCGCATAATCTGCCCAGCGTGTCGGTAGGCATCAAGCAATGGCATCTCACAAGGACGGCCTGCGGACACGGCACACGTCACAGCCTGTCCAGGGGGCTTATCACGCCGCCCGCGCGCCGGCCCCGCAAAACAGCTTTCTTGCATTTTCCGTTCGATTTTTTTATACTGTAACTTGTTATGTCTGCCGCCAGAAAGCGAAAGAAGCCGAAAGTCAGGCTGGACAGAAAGAAGGTTCTCGTTTTTGCTGCACTGGTCATTTCCCTGTGTGCCGTGCTGCTTTGCATTACCGCGCTGTTCGGGCCGCTGCCTGATGACGGTCCGCAGTCCCCTGCAGTGGAAGCAGATGCCGCGCCCGCGGGCCAGTCTTCCGGTGCACGGGAGGAAACGCTTCCCCCGCCGCCTGCTGCAGAGGAGGCGGCGCTTGCTCCGGTGCAGCAGGCGCCTGCCGGAAAAACAGCCGGTGCCGCCGCGCATGTTCAGGAAATTCCTCCGGCGGTGGATGGTGCCGCGCTGCTTTTTGTGATTGATGATGCCGGGCAGAGCACCGGGCGGCTTTCGCGCTATACGTCACTGCCGTTTCCGCTTGCCGTGGCGGTGCTGCCCAAGCTTGCTCATTCGGCGGAATGCGCCGCCATCGTCCGCAGTGCCGGAAAGGAAGTGCTGCTCCACCAGCCCATGCAGGCGCTGAATGCCGCCGTCAATCCGGGGCCGGGTGCCATTACGCCGGACATGAGCGTGCAGGAAATTCAGACGCTGGTCAGGGAAAATATTGCGGAACTGGGCGGTGTGTCCGGGCTGAATAACCATGAAGGTTCGCGCATTACGGAGGACGTGCTGCGCATTGGTGCGGTACTTGATGCTGCGGCGGAATGCGGCGTGTATTTTCTTGATTCCCGCACGACGGCGAATACGCGCGCGCCGGAAGCTGCTGCCGCCCGCGGTATGGATATCCTTGCCCGCGACGTTTTCCTTGACAATGATGTGGACAGGGACGGCATGCTTGATCAGCTGCACCGTGCGCTTGCTATTGCAAATAAAAAGGGAACGGTTATAATAATCGGGCATGTGGACAAGTCGGCGGAGATTCTGCCGGAACTGCTTGCGGACTTGTACCCGCAGCTGGAGCGGGCCGGCTACCGGTTCCTGACGCCTTCCATGCTTCTGCAGGAACAGGCGTCTTCCGGCAGATGAGCCGGCGCGCTTGCAACGCGGCTGAGCGGCTGCCGTGCAGCTGGTGGCAGCAGAACGGTTGAACGGCAGCAAAGTAGCCGGGCAGAAAAGAGAGGGCTGCGTCTGAGCGGAGGTTTTTGTATATGAAAGTTTTGGGTATAGAAAGTTCTTGCGACGAAACCGCCTGTGCCGTGGTTGAAGACGGTCGCACCATATTGAGCAGCGTGGTGGCAACGCAGATTCCGTTCCATCAGGTGTACAAGGGCGTTGTCCCGGAGATTGCCAGCCGCAAGCATGCGGAATGGATTCTGCCGGTAGTGCGGCAGGCGCTCACGGAAGCAGGGCTTACGCTGGACGATGTGGACGCTGTTGCGGCGACGAATCGTCCCGGACTGATGGGCGCGCTGCTGGTGGGCCTCACCTTCGGGAAGACGCTTGCGTGGGCGGCCGGAAAACCGTTTATTGCGGTGAACCACATGCTGGGGCACCTGTACGCTGCGCATCTTGTAGAAGACATTCCCTATCCTTACATCGGGCTGCTGGTGAGCGGCGGGCATTCCATCATTGCAAAGGTGAGCGGCTTTGATCAGCTGGAAATCCTTGGTACCACGATAGACGACAGCGTGGGAGAGGCCTTTGACAAAGTTGCTAAATTCTACGACCTCGGTTACCCCGGCGGCGTCATCATTGATAAGCTTGCGCAGCAGGGCGACCCGGCGGCATTCAGCTTCCCCACACCCAAGATGGACAAGGGCGACCACCGCTACGATGTGTCGTTCAGCGGACTGAAAACCGCCGTCATCCATCAGGCGGACATGTTCCTGAACAAAGGCTACGAAAAGACGGTAGAAAACATTGCCGCGTCATTCCAGGAAACTGCCTGCCGCACCATAGTTTCCCGCCTGCTGCGTGCCGTGGAGGATACCGGGCTGACCACCGTAGTTGCGGGCGGCGGCGTCGCGGCGAATTCACGGCTGCGCGCCATGCTTGCCGGACACCCGGAGCTGCACTGCATTTTCCCGCCGCTCAAGCTCTGCGGCGATAACGGCGCGATGATTGCGGGCGTTGCATATCACTTCCTGCAGCGCGGCGACCGTTCCCCGCTGAACACCACTGCCTGTGCTCGCATACCGCAGTTCAAGCGCGGCCTTGCAAACCTTGCAGCGTTCGGCAGGCGCTGAACGCTCCTTCCCCGGAACGATTCCGGGGGCTGATTCCTGTACGGGCACGCGGCGGCGCCCGCGCATTGATGCAACATACGAATTTGACTGATATTCCGGAGAGATCGGAGGACAAGATTATGACGAAGAAATGTACACTGTTTTTGGCAGTGTTATTCTGTGCGCTGGCAGCGGCGGGCGCAAGCGGTAAGAATGCAGCCAAGAAGTATTCGGACGAAAACTCAGGCTTTGAGGGCTGGGCAGCAATAGAATACGTTAGCCAGATGAGCGCTTTGAAAGAGCAGGGCTATGAGAACCTCAAGGCGCTTGCCGATGAATTCGAAAAAGATGCGGTTGAAAACGATGACTCGGTGACCTACCGGCGCTGCAACAAATTGTCCCGGCAGGACAACTATCTTATCAGGGCTGCGCTGGGCGAGTATGATTATTCGGCAGGGGAAATCTATCTGATTGCAATAACGTCAGAACCTCCGACCATCGCTAATACTGCTCTGATGGTCATTGTTGCCATTGCACCGGACGGCAGGCGCTTTGACTGGGCCGGCTTCTACGTTGAATAGTTTGCTGCGGGCAGAAGCGCAGTTTTATCTCTGCTGAACTCCTGCGCACGCCGCTGCAGCTCTTGAACTGGCGTTTCGGCACCGCTAAAAACTGGGCTTGAACAGTTTTTAGCGATACCCTATACTCTGGCATATATGAAATTCTCACTGAAACAGTTTATTGTCCCGAATTTTGGGAAGCGCCTTGCGTTCATGCTTCCTGCGGTGCTGCTTATGGGCGTGTTTGTCTCCGTGCTGGTGGAAATCGGCTGGGGTACCGACCCGGCAAGCTTTATGAACCTGAACATTGCAGCTGCCCTCGGCTGGGGGCTGGGCAACACGGAAGTCCTTGTGTACGGCCTGATGCTGGTGTTTACCATTGTGTTCGGTGCACAGATGATAGGCTTTGGGACGCTGGCAAATATGATTCTGATTGGTTACGTGGTGGATGCCTGCCGCTGGCTGTGGGCACGCACCGGTGTTGCGGCGCAGCTTTCCGCGGGCAGCCCCGTGCTGCGGCTTGTGTGCTTTGCAGCCGCGCTGCTCTGCTTTGTGCTTGTGGCGGCGGTCTACATCAATGCGCAGATGGGCGTTGCCCCCTACGATGCCATTCCTGCCATCATCAGCGGCTGGCTGCCCCGGATTCCCTTCTTTGCGGTGAGGATTACCTTTGACCTTGCGGCGGTGGCTGTGGGCGTGCTGGCCGGCATGCTCTGCGGCAAAGGCGTGCAGGGTTCTGCCCTCGGCTCCGTGATTATGTCGCTGCTGCTGGGCCCGGTCATAACCGTGGTGGGCAAGCCGCTGAAAAAGCTTTTGTAGCGGCGGCGATTTTCCGGCGGCAGTTCAAACTGCCAGCCGTCGGATGCTCCGGCAGCCGGCACGCGTTAGTCGTCATCGCAGTCGTAGTCGCCGCGGTTTGCGCGGGTACTGGACCAGCCGGCTGATTTTTCCTGCAGCATTTCTGCGTCCTCGCGGCCCTGAAAATGCTTCCAGCCGCTGAATTTGGGGGAAGCCGGCGGCTTCTCCTTGTTTTTTTCAGCCAGGTCTTCTTTTCCGTCTGCCATGCGCTTCCTCCTGCATTCAGCACTCCTGCGCCGGCTCTAGCAGTTTGTACAGAATCCTGTACAGGGCGACGGCATCTTCCTTTGTGATGGAGATGCAGCTGCTGATTCGTTCCGGAATGGTGCGCGCCTTTTCCTTCAGCGCTTCTCCGCTTTCCGTGATGCTCACCTTGACAATGCGCTCGTCAGCGCTGTCCCGCGTGCGGCACAGGAGTTTTTTCTGTTCCATCGCCTTGAGGAGCGGCGAAAGCGTTCCGCTGTCCAGAAACAGCTTTTTTCCCAGCTCGCCCACGGCGATTTCTTTTTCTTCCCACAACACCATCATCACGATGTACTGCGTGTACGTCAAGTCCAGTTCTTTCAGGAACGGCGTGTATTTCCTGACGATTTCACGCGAGGCTGCGTACAGGGGAAAGCAGAGCTGGTTTTTGAGCCGGAGGGATTCATAGGTGGCGGCTCCCTCCGGGCGCTTTTCATTTTCCATCGGCGGCTCCCGTGCGGCTGCGGACGTAGCGTGCTGCGGAAAGCCCCGCGACTGCGCCCTCGTACACTGCCTTGCTGATTTGCAGCAGACCGCCGGTTACGTTCCCGCAGGCATAGATGCCCGGTGCATTTGTTGCCATGTCTGCACCGGCATCGATGGAATCACCGGCAAGCTTCAGTCCCAGTTTTTTTGCAAAGTCAGCACCGCCCGCGCTGCCCAGCGCAACGAACACGCCGTTGCTTTCCAGTGTGCCGCCGTCTGTAAAGCGTACGCCTTCTACCGATGTGCCGCCCTGTACGGCCGCAATTTTCCGCTTTTCCACGGTAATTTTCTGCGCTGCAGGATTGCGCTGCTGTTCCTGTGCCAGCAGGGATTCCAGTCCGCTGGCATTTTCCCCGTTGGTCAAAATGGTGACGGCGGCGGCTATGTTTGCCAGATGGAGCGCTTCTTCCAGTGCATAGCGCTGTGACCCGATGACGCAGGTGCGCTTGCCGCGGTAGAAAAAGCCGTCGCAGACTGCACAGTAGCTGACGCCCTTGCCCTCAAGTTCGGAAAGTCCTTCGATGGCGGGGCGCAGTTTTTTGTTTCCCGTGGCGATGATGAGCGCTGCTGCCTCGTAGCTGCCGCTGCTGGCCGTCACGCTGTAGCTGCTTTCCGTGGCCGGCTGAATGTCCGTCACTTCCGCGTCTGTGACCTGTATGCCAAGCGCGAGGGCCTGCGCAATGCCGGTCTCGTAGAGTTCCTGCCCGCTGATACCGTGCGGAAAACCGTAATAGTTTTCTATGCTATGTGCCTTTTCCAGCTGACTGGCGCCGTGGTGGAGTACCAGTACGGAAAGGTTTTCCCGGCGGGCATAGAGCGCTGCGGATATGCCGGCAGGTCCTGCCCCGATGATGATGATGTCGTACATGGGTGCCTCCTACAGCAGCGCCGCAATCTCGGCGTCGATTTTTTCCGGTTCCACGGTTGATTCAAAACGCCCGCTTACTGTGCCGTCCCGTGTCACAAGGAATTTGGTGAAATTCCATTTGATGTCAGGATTGTCCTTGTAGTTGGGATCGATTTTTGACACGACCGCCTTCATCAGCGCACCCTTTATGCCGGTAAAGCCGGTAAAGCCTTTCTGCTCCTTAAGGTAGCCGTAGAGAGGAAGCGCATCCGGGCCGTTCACTTCGATTTTGCTGAACTGGTCAAAGGAGGTGTGGTACTTGAGCTGGCAGAACTCGTGGATTTCATCGTCGTCGCCGGGCGCCTGATGCCCGAACTGGTCGCAGGGAAAGTCTAGGATTTCCAGACCCTTGTCATGGTATTTCTGGTACAGCTCCTCCAGACCCTTGTACTGCGGAGTAAAGCCGCAGCCGGTGGCGGTGTTCACGATGAGCAGCACCTTGCCCTTGAAATTTGCCAGCGGAACCTGCGTGCCGTTTCTGTCCTTTGCTGAAAAATCATAGATTGTCATGTAAGCCTCCTGAGCCAGTCTCTGTCCAGGTGTGGGCCGCGTTTCGCGTGAACCCCTGAACCCTGTCTGGTGTTATTATATTGTATCCAATTTAATTTTGTCAATCGGTTTTGCAATTTTTTTTCTCAGCGGGTGAGGGCGGGGGATGCCGTGGCAATGATGAGGATGTGGGCGCGGGCAGCATAAAAACGGAGGGTTGCACCATAAAAAAAGCGCGGAAGTGGTAAAACAAACAGCGGTACAACCAGCGTCTCCGGGTATTTTTCCGCTGGGAGCGCTTTTTGTTTTGTACAGAACCCCTGATTCGAAAACGCGTCGATTTCAGTGTCCGTGCAGATATTCAGCGCAGCAGCTTCTCCACCGCATCCAGCAGCAGCTCGTCTGCGGGAAGCCATTTGACCGAGTGCAGCGTTTCTGCCGTCAGCCATGCAGCCGCATCGTGCTCCAGCAGGCGGAGCGTGCCGGCGGCAAGGGTGCAGCAGAAGCACTGCATGGAAAGATGAAAGTCCGGGTAATCGTATTCGATGGTGCCTGCGGGGGCGCCCACGCTGATGGTTGCAGCCAGTTCCTCCTGGATTTCCCGCCGGAGGGCAGCGGGGGCAGATTCTCCTGCTTCGATTTTGCCGCCGGGGAATTCCCACCAGCCGCGCCAGTCGCCATAGCCGCGCTGTGTGGCAAAAAGCTGCTTTGTTCCGTCATCGGCGGTGCGGAAAATCAGTGCGGCTGCTACGGAAACAGTTTTCATGCTTGTGCGGGGGCTACATGCCGCGGAAGCAGATGTTCACTTCAAATGAGCCCTGCCGCGTGGTAAAGGGCACGGCGATGACGCGCGTGGTGCGGGGCCAGGGAATGACGTGGTTTTCGCCGGTGCGGACAACGGGTGCCGACACCGCAATGTTCTTCGTCGTGATTGCAGAAACGGCATTACCCGTGATGATATTCGTGAACTCGCTGACGAGCTGGTTTATCATTTCTTCGCGCTCTTCCGGCGTATCGACGGGAACCCCGGAGATTTCCAGCATCTTTGCTGCCAGAATCTTGTGCAGGCGGAATGCCACGACGCCGGTTTCGTCTCCGGAAACGGCGACCAGACCAGAAATTTCCCAGTTATGCCCGGCAACGGGGTCGAGCAGGTACGGCGCCTTGGGCTGAGGCGTGATGTTGAACATTGTCGCAAATGCTTCCTCGCACGCGCTGAGGAAGGGATTGATAATAGAAACGTCCATATAACCAGTATATGCCATGTTCCCCGATAATGCAAAACTTTTCTGCAAATCCTGCGGCGGGGGCTGAAAAATGCTCGTGCATTTGCAGCCGCCTGCAAGGAAATTGCAGCAGATTGCATAAAATGCGCAGGAATCGGGGCGCCAGTGTGCTGCAGCCGCCCCCGGCCCGGTGTTCCGCTACTGCTCCTGGGGCTGCGTACTGCGGTAGACTTCTCCGTATGTGTGGAAGCCCGACTGTATGATGACTTCGTTAATGTTGCTTTTTGTTACAATCTGCGGGTCAAGCCAGATGACGGGAATGTCCGCGTAGCCGTTGTTGATGACGGTGCCGCTGGGCACAAGTTCTTCCGGAGTTTTGCCCTTTGCCAGCATGACTGCGTATTCCGCCGTATCAGACGCAAGCTTGGTGATGGGCTTGTAGATGGTAAAATCCTGCTGCCCGCGCACGATGTTCTGGCAGGCGGCGATGTCTGCGTCCTGCCCGCACAGCGCTATGTGGCGGCCGGAATAATAGTTTTCGATGGCCTGCAGTACGCTGACGGCAACCGCGTCATTGCCGCATACGATTGCATCCGGTATGTCGCCGCTGGTAAGCACATGCACGGCTTCCTGGTAGGAAAGGTCGTAGTTCCAGCCGTCGGTGTAGAATGTGTCCATGATGTTTATGGGTTTGCCCGCAATGACCCTGCCCATGCCCTTTTTGATGAGCGTCATGTTGTAGTCTTCGTCCGGGCCCAGAATGCACAGCCAGCGCGGCCCCGCATTAAGCTTCAGGAGCTGGCGTGCCATCAGCTCTCCTACTTTTTCCGTGTTGACGGAAACGTACAGGCTGATGTCCGCATCCGTAATGAGCCTGTCGTAGGAGATGACGGCAATGCCGCGTGCCCGCAGCTTCTGAATGCTGTCCGTCAGGGAATCGCGCGCCTTTGCAACCACAACCACGGTGTCGACCTTGCGCTCCATCAGGTACAGAAGCTGCTTGTTCTGCTCTTCCACGCTGTTGCCGGCGTTCTGCACGATGACTTCCGCCCCCAGCTCCTTTGCGCGGTTCATGAACACGTCAAGGTCGCGCTGCCAGCGTTCCAGTGCCAGCGTGTCGATGGAAAAGCCTATGTTTACCTTGCCGTCATCCTGCTCAACCGGCTCCTTGCGGGGCGATTCCCTGCTGGCCTTGCTGCAGGAACTCAGCCCGGCGGCCAGCAGCATCAATGCTGGCAGCACACGTGCTGTTAGTACCAGAATCAAAAATCTTCTATTTCTTTGCTGCATCGCGGAACTCCGTCGGCGTCATGCCGAATTTATTTCTGAAAATCCTGCTGAAGTAATTCTGGTCGTTGTAGCCGACCGCTGCGCTCACTTCCTTTATGCTTGCCCGCGGTTCTTTCAGCAGCGCCCGTGCTTTTTCCATGCGCATGCCCGTCAGGTAGGAGATGTAGTTTTCATTCTTCTCCTCCTTGAAGAGCTTGCTCAGGTAGAAGGGACTGACGTTTATTTCCTGAGCAATGCGCTCCAGCGAAATGTCTTCTGCAAGGTGGGCGGCGATGAATTCCGCTGCTTTGCTGATGATCGGGTTTTCCTGCTGCGACGAAATGCGCAGTACGGCGGCGGCACATTCGCTGCAGCGGCTCTGCACAAAAAGCTCCAGCTGCTCCATGCTGTTTTCGTTGCGCAGCACGGAGAATGCGTTGTCGAATGCCTCGTTGCGGTAGGATGCATCGATTTCCGTGGTGATGTTGCGCACGTTCACCAGCAGCTCGAAGAGTGCATTTTTTATCTTGTCCATGTCGCCGCCGTGCTGCCCGGCAAGCGCGCTGCAGTACGTTCTGACGAGCGGTGCCAGCATGGCGGGGTCACCGGAACGGATGCGCCCGAAAATCTTCTCTGCAATTTCCCCGGCGGAAGCCTTCTGCTCCGGCCGCTCCTGCACTGATTCCGCAAAGCGTATGCCGCCGTCCGCGGGTACGCTGTCAAGGACTTCCAGCGACTGGTTGTAGGCGGCGTTCGTGTGCGTTACGTCTGTTTCCAGCGTGCTTACACCCGCCCTGATGCCGGAGCAGATGTGGATGGAAAGCTGGCGGTAGATGTCGGTAAGCAGTTCTTCTACGTGCTGCTGGAGCGCGGTGCCCTTGCCGCCCGCATCCGGCAGGAAAGAGAAGAACACCACAATCCTGTTGAGCATGAAGGAGCCGATGATGCACTGCGCCTTTTCCGTCAGGATGCTGCGCAGCGTTGAGTAGACTTCGTACTGGTTCTTTGCCTCGATGCGCGGAATTTCCAGGCAGCACAGGCACCAGCTGCAGCCGATTATGTCAAAGTACGAGAAGTAGTCGGAAACATCCTTGCCGGTGCCGAACACGGCGGAGTAGATGAAGTCGCTTTCCACCATGGGCGACACAAGGTCGAGTTTTTTGTGCAGCTCTTCTTCGCCCGCAATCTGTCCGCGCTTTTTGTCTACCAGCTCCATTGCGCCGCGCACGGTTTCCGTAACGGTGTTGCGGTTCACGGGTTTTGTCAGGTACTTGTACGCTCCAAGGTTCAGCGCTTCCTGTGCATACTGGAACTGGTCAAAGGCACTCAGGATTATGACGACGGTGTCCGGCTTGGACTGGGCAATGTACTTGAGCGTTTCCAGTCCGTTCAGCCCCGGCATGTTGATGTCCATGAAGATGATGTCGATGGGATGCTTTGCCGCAATCTCCAGCGCTTCGGTGCCGGACAGCGCGGAATGCAGTTCCACCTGTGTGGGAAAATTCTTCTTGATGATGAATTTCAGGGAGTCAATCATTATCTGTTCATCGTCGGTAAGCAGTATGCTATACATTGTTCGGTATCCTTATCAAGAATGTGGTGCCGCCGTCGGCGTTGCCCAGTATATCAAAAACATCGTTGCTGTGGAAATAGAGCCGCAGCCGTGAGATGACATTCTGAAGTCCGGTTCCGGTACCAGCACCAGTATTACTGGTGGCTGCGCTGGCAATGCCTGCGCCAGCGTTGCTGGCGGCTGCGGAGGAAGCGGACGGGGTGTCGGGGGCGGTAACCTCCGCCGTGCTTGATGCCTCCAATGCATTTGCGGTAGACCCCGCCGTGCCTGCTGCACCCGCTGCATTTGTGGTAGCTCCCGCCGTGCCTGCTGCACCCAATGCATTTGCGCTGCCGCTGTCGTCCGCGGCTGCGGGGGATTCCCCGCTCAGGATGCGCCGGCGCAGTTCCGGGGGAAAACCGCCCCCGTTGTCAGAGACGCGTAAGTGCGTAAAATAAATGTCCTGCTCCAGGCCCAGCGTTACTTTGCCTTTTGCCCCGTTCAGTCCGTGCTTGATGCAGTCTTCCACGAGCGGCTGCAGCGTCATGCGCGGGAGCCGCTGCGGGTGCGGTCCGGCGGGGATTTCCTTGATGAATTCAAAGCGGTCGCCGAAGCGCACCTTCATGATGTAGATAAAGTTGTCGATGAGTGCAAGCTCTTCGTCTATGGTTGCCGCCTGTCCTTTCTGCTGTATGTTGTAGCGGAAGAAATCCGCCACCTGTTCGATGAAGTAGCAGGTCTTGTCTGCGCCCTCAATCATGGCAAGCTGGGCGCCGGTGTTCAGCGTGTTGAAGAGGAAGTGCGGGTTAATCTGGTTCTGCAGCGCGCGCAGCTGGGCGCCGGAATACAGCTCCCGCATTTCAAGCTCCCGCTCCTTCAGCTCGTTCTCTTTTGCTGCCTTCTCCCAGATTTTATCGATGTATTCCCTGATGCTCACAATCATGCGGTCAAAGGCGCGGCAGATGTTGCCGATTTCGTCCTGCGCCTGGCTGTTGAACAGCGGAATGTCAAAGTCCATGTTTGCTACGCGGAGTGCCACTGCGGAGATATCAGAAAGCGGAGTCGTTATCAGCGTGATGGACGTGTAGAGCAGCAGCAGCACGAGCGAGAAGAAGATGAACGTGAATGCAATGCTTACGCGGGCCAGCTTCAGAAAATTCCCCTGATTCTGCGCGTAGTCCGCGGCATTGCGGCGCATGAACATCATGTTCAGTTCTTCAACCTCGGACTGCAGCAGCGCGTAGCACTGCAGGCTCCGGCGGTAGTTGTCCTCACTGCGCCAGCTGTCGTTTGCACGCTGTGCGGTAACGGCGTTCAGGCTGTACGCAAAGAAGGAGCCGGTCAGCTGGCGTACAATATATTCTTTCTGCAGCAGGCTGTCGGTAGAAGGACTTTCGTGCAGGCGCTCCATCGCGGATTCGCTGACAGCCAGAAAGTGATAGTAGGAATCGATGCTCTCAAAGGTGCGGTATTCCATGTAGGCTTCGAGCGCCCGCTCTGTGTCTGCAAGCAGCGCCGTCACTTCCGTCAGCTCCGCGTTCGTCGTGTAGGAGCCGCCGATCCGTTCCATTGATTTCTGGTTCAGCTGCACCGTTACAATCAGGCACGAACCCATGACGGCAATTGCCGTGATAACGCATGCCATGATTCTAAAGCGGATGCTTGCTGCTGAAGAGCGCTGCCATGACCTCATTTGCCGCTCCTCCTGACCGTTACGTCCGTGGTGATGTAGTTGTTCGCGTATCCGTAGCGGAGGTATTCGAACAGCTCACGCATGGCGGTTTTGCCCGTCCGCCGGGAATCAATGGAAAACAGTTCCGTTACGGTGCCCTTGGCAAGGTACATGTTTGCCACTTCGTTTTCGCCCAGCCCGATGATGCGCGGCTTGCGGATGTAGCTCATGCTTGCCACAAGCTGTGCCGTGCGGATGGTGTCTTCCACGGACAGGCAGACGATAAGGTCGGCTTCCTCTGACATCAGTTCCCTGCGCAGCTTGCCGCTGCCCGCCGTAATTGCGTCCTGCGAGGGAAGGTCGAGCACCTGCGTGCTGATGGCGCTGTTGCCGCTGAGCGCGTTTTTCAGGCTGCTCATGAGCGTGCTGTAGTTGGGGTTGTTGCTGCGGCTGGTGTTTATGATGATGATGGAACCTGCCCCGCCCAGGCAGCTGATGCTTTCCGTGGCGATGAGCGTGCCCAGCTCCGAATAGTTTGTGCCGATGTAGGACACCTGCGGAACGGAAGGATGGTACTGCGCCAGCGTGATGAGCGGAATGTTCCTGCCGGCGCGGTTTACGGGCTGCTGCACGCCGCCGTCGCCGTCATCCATGAATGCAATGACGCCGTCCGGTTCCGTAAATGCAGCGTAGTCAAGCAGTTCCTGCATTCCCTTTTCTTCCGCGACGGTCTTTGGCATGTACAGTTCCACTACGCAGTCGTAGCGTTTTGCCTCTTCCTGCGCGCCTTCAAAAATCTGCCGCAGGACGGATTCGTTGCCCGACCGCCCCACCAGCAGGACATGGCGGCTCCTGTCTTCGGCTTCGACGGAACCGTCAGCCCAGCTGCCGCCGGGCGTGGATACGAGAGGTACGATATAAAATACGTAGAGGCAGAAAAGCACTGCGATGGCGCCGGACACAAGCAGCGAAATGCCCTTGAGCCGCCGGGTTTTATCTGGTTTCATACCATATTCCGGGAACCTCTAAAAACTTCAGTTTTTAGAGGTAACTTTGAAAATGCGATGTTCTAAGTCGCGCTGTTATAGCGGCTTAGAACTCGACGGCAATCTCTGAAAAGTCGCGCTGGCGAGTTTTCAGAGATGAGCCAGTTTCAAAAGTCTGTTACTTTTGAAACTGGCTTTCAAAAAACGCTGGCATATATGCCGTTTCATTGCGGTTTTTGAGGTAACTTTGGAAGGAGTTTCAAAACTCGTCCGACTTTTGAAACTCCCTCAGATGCCCTTTCCAGTATAGCACACTTTTGCCGCATTGTGGTACACTGTGTGCATGACTTTTGATGCTGTAAACCCCTGGATGACAGAAGCTGCCGCCCGGCTGCCCGCCGGGGTTCCCGCCGTGCTTTTTATGCGCCACGCAGAACGCTATTCCAACCCGCCGGACGGGGACTATTCCCGCTTGCTTTTGACCCCGGCCGGCATACAGGCTGCAAACGCCATCGGCGCCTCCGTTGACCGCAGAATCGGCGTGCTCCGGAGCAGCCGCGTGGAACGGTGCTGCCAGACGCTGCGGGAAATCGTGCGCTGCGTGCTCCCGCAGTTCGCCCCGGAGGGAGACATCCGGACCTGCCCTGAGTTCTGTGAGCTGCTGGGCGACCCGAGCCCCAAAGAGGAAGGCGGCGTGGGCTGGTACGAGTACTTTCACTATCTGCAGCTGCACGATACTGCCGGTTCGCGCGGCGTAACGCTGGAAGCCGAGGCGGGGCGGATTCTGGATGCAATCTTCCGGGAGAGCGACGGGTGCTTCGCTGCCACCGACAGCCTTGCTGACGGCGGAACCGGGGCTGCTGACAGCGGCAATGGGGCTGGTACCGGCGGCACTACGGGCGGCGGGCTGAGCCTTATCTGCTCGCACGACGGGCAGGTGGTCATCCTTGCGAGCGCCCTCTTCGGCCTGAAAACCGGCACGGCATGGTCGGAGGCCTGGTGCCGCTTTGCCGAGGGCATCTTCTTCTGGGGCCGGCGCGACGACTTTACCGCACTGTGGCGCGGGCAGGAACGCCGCTTCCGGAATTTCCTCGGAGCCTGACTACAAGCTTTGGAAAATCCTGTTTCCGGGCAGCCCTATTGTTTTTTGCAAAAATGGTGTTATAATGAAGAAAATGGTTGCTTCAGAAGCAACTGCTTATCGTAATCAAAAACGTTGACCGCAGGGGGTGCCCAATGCCGACCGTAACCGATTCCTCTCAGACTGCTGCAAAGCGATGGCGCCTGCTGCCCGGCGTGGGGCTGCTGTGCGCGCTGCTGCTTGCGGCGGGCGTGCTTGCGCTTGCATCCTGCGCGAATGCCGTGAACAGCCACGGCGGGCCAATTGACGAGGGCGGCGGCTCTTCTGGTGGCTCCTCCAGCGGTTCCGGGGCTTCCGGAGGAAGTACTACCAGAAATGGTAGTCTGGGGGGGTATCGGCAAACGGCCTCTCCAACGGCGGTGCTGCGCCTGACATCGTTGTCGGCTCCAACGCCGCAAACTACACGGTTGACCGCAGCCGCAGCGTAGACTTTGCCCAGCAGACCGGCACCACCGCAGATGCTGCAGGCGGCCTGGGCTACGTCACCGTCACGCCGCTCCCGGCAGGCACCCTTTTCACCGAAACGCAGTCAGAACTTGACGTCATGTGGACGACGTATAATGTAACCGTCACCATAAACGGCACCAATTTCCCCGTCAGCTTCAGCGCGGGCGACACTCAGGCCGTGGTCATCGAAAAAGTGCCGGTCGGGGCTTCGCTTTCCGCATCGGCGACAATCGGCGTGAGCGCTTCCGGCGGCGGCGCTTCCCTGGGTTACAGCTCGCTGACAGCAGCAACCGCTTCGCCCACCACCATACAGCCCGGCTCCAACAGCATTACGATGTGGGTGCAGTACCCCGTGGAATGCCACGTATCGTCAGGGCTTCCGGCGGATGCCGCAATCACCGGCACCGCACCCGCGTACTATTCCAACAACACAGCTGCCGCACTGCCGGCAGCAACCGCAAGCTTTGTGGACGGCAGCACCGGCAACACCATGTACTTTACCGGCTGGTCGCTCACCGACGGCGGCACCCCCGATATCACCGGCACCAGCATCCCGCCGAGCATGTATAAAGGAAAACTTTCGCTCTACGCCACCTGGGGCGAATGCGCGCTTTCCATTACCGGTGCAGGCCTGCCCGCCGCCGTCGACCCGGTGCTGGAAGAAGGGGACGCGCTTGCGCTGACGGCAGTGCCCGCGGGCTTCCCTTCAGGGGCTGCGATAAGCTACAGCTGGCGCGTGGTTCCGCCCTTAAGCGGCGCCGCTCCGGCAACGGTGAGCGGCAGCGGGGCGAATGCCACCGTGCACCCCGTGGTCGGTTCCGGCGGCAGTGCAACCGTGGAAGTAACTGCCAGCTGTAACGGCGTCCAGATGGCGAGTGCCCAGCAGAACGTTACAATCAAGGTCGGGATTCCGGACTTCACCATCCAGATAACTCCGCCGTCAAGCTACTCGTCCGCAAAGAGCACGGTAGCGGCAAAGAAATACGCCCTTGCAAACCTGACCGACGCATTCACCTTTACGCCGGTGCCCGCGGCCGGAAAGAGTTTCCCCGCCGGAACCACGTTCAGCTGGACGGTGAAGGCGGGCACCATGCCCGAATACACCGGAAGCGGCGGCACGGGCGGCGCCTTCACCGCAACGCCCACGCAGCTGAGCCTGACGGCAGAAAGCATTGGGCGTACGTCCGCCGCGGCAACGCCGATAACAATTTCCTGCACGGCAAGCCACACGCTTGCTTCCGCCGGCAAAGAGGGCACGCCCGGCTCCGCGTCCGCGTTCCTCCTGCAGACGCTGCCGGCGTTCTCCATCGACATCTCACTGGACACGGCCGGCTACGACGCGGGGAACAGCGACCTGACCGGCACGGTTCCCCTCTACGCGCTCGTGAACATGGGGAAGGAGTTCACCTTCACCGCAAATCCGGGGTCGGGCGCAAGCTTCCCCGCCGGGACGGAATTCACGTGGACGGTCAACGGAATTACGCTCACCGCAGCAAGCCAGAAGGGGCAGAGCGTCAGCATAAGCTCGACCGCGATGGGGCTGACCAGCACCGGCACCAGCAAGAGCGCAGCATCCCCGACGGAAATCAGCATCGAGTGCACCGCAAAGAACACCAGCGCCGTCGCGGATGTGGACGGCACGGATGCCAGCGCGAACGTCTTCCTGCTCACGATTCCGAACATCACGGTGACGCTGAGCACACCGCCGGCGGGCCTGACCACGGACGACAACGGCGCGTACCTTGTAACGGCGGCCAGTTTGACGGAAGAAAACTTTGCGTTCACGGCAAGCCCGGTGTCAGGCAGCACAATGCCGGGCGGCGTGAAATATGCCTGGACGATAGGCACAACGGCGCTCAATACGGCAAGCACGGCCGATCAGACCATCACCAAGACGCTTGACGATATGGGCATTACGGCCGCCCCGGCAACACAGCAGACGCTCACCGTGAAGTGCACCGTAAGCCACGACAGCCTTGCCGCCGGCACGGAAAAATATAACACCGTGGAAGTAAAGATTATAAAGAAGCCGCCGCTCGGAAGCAAAGCGCCGGGCACAGCTTTGGCGGTGGGCGATATCGTGTTCAGCGACGGAAGCGCAAGTCCGTACACCGATTTTGACACAGAGGCGATGACAGCCGAGCAGGCGGCCGCTGCCGTTGCGGTTATCTTTGATGACACAAATGTGAAAGGCGTTGGGCTGAAGGAAGAGCAAGGAGTCTGGTGGGCGTCTGACACCTCGCCAGCTTTTGACAATGGAATGACAACTCTTTGCACCTCGATAACCAGCGATGCAGAAAACCTAGGTGAAGATGTTGTGTTCTCAGGACTGACGGATGGAAGCACGAGCCTTGGATTATTCAAGGCTGCCATAGGAGTGTCGGAAGACACACCGCTTAGCTCTACTGACTATCCTGCATGGGCATTCGTGGAGAACTACGCGACAACGGCGGGGCTTACGGGCACGTATGCGAGCGGCTGGTACATGCCAGCCATGGCGGAGTTTAGCACGCTGTACAAAGTAAAAGACACCGTGAATGCCGCTCTGGGCATGATTTCAGGTGCAGATCAACTGACTGGTAGTACTTATCCGTACTGGTCGTGTAATCAGGAGTCCGGCTTCTTGAACTATGCCGAAAGAAAAGCTTGGACGGCCCTCTTCGACTCGCCTGGCGTCGCTGGTAAACAGCTCAAGGACGGCTTTCAGTATGCTGTCCGCGTTATCCGTGCTTTCTAGCAGCAGCGTTTTGCACCATCGAGCCAGTTTCAAAACTCTGCGCCTTTTGGAACTGGCACAATCAGAATTTTCCAAACCCGTATTGCATAAGGCTTTGGGAAATTCTGACAATAGTACTCCGGCAACGAAAAGTCGCACATAGTTACTGTGCCATCTCGGAAGCCCGGCATTACGTGGTGGAAGAATTCTCCGTCCTGAAAGATGTCGAAGTCCACCAGGAATATCTGGTACACAAATGGTGCCGCTTTGTACAATTCGCCTTCTTTCAGTGCGCCAGAAAAGAGCTTGCACGCATAGTACAGCGCCCTTACTGCCTGGTCGTCGCCATCCGGAGCAAGCTGCAACTCGATATCCGCCCGTTGGCCGCCGTCGAAGGTGCAGTTGATGTCCATGCGCGGCTTCTTTGCTCCCACGAAATCCGGCAGCAGTTCAGGGTTCGTTACTGTGGCTTCCGTGACGGTGTGCCCGGTCATCGCGCTCAGCATGAACTTTAGGCAGGCCTGCGACGCCGGCGTGTTGTTCGACAGGAAGAGCTTGAAGGGCACGTCCTTCTTCAGAGGGATTTTCTTCCCCTGCGCAACCATCCTTGCCGCCTGCTCCAGCACCTTCCGGCTGCAGCTGCCCCAGCAGCTCCGGGGCGGTGTACTTGTCCCGTATGCGCTGCCCTTATTCGGCATTCGTTGCGCTTGAGGTCACGGCGAGCAGCATGCCCCGCAGCTCCGGGTGCTCGCAGTGTGCAAGGTGGTAGGCGCAGAACAGGCGGAAGGCTCTTCTTCCCTAGTGTTCAGCGCCTTGCGGATGTAGTCGCGGCAGGGGGCTTACTGCGAGTGGCTCTGTCTGATTGATGGTGCTGTTACCTTGACTCGGAACGTGAAGGTTCCGAACAGCGCTGATGACTCAGCCCACCGCCTCAATCTCTGGCTCGGACACCGTGAGCAGTTCCGAACCGAGCTTCTGGAGCGGCACGTCAGGCAGGTCGATCCACGTTTCCTCTTCCGGTACATCCTCGTCAAACACATTGGAGGTCACCGTCCGCATTTTATGCGTCAGGTAGTTTTCGCTGACATTCTTTGCCTCGCCCGAATAGCGCGAGAACGAGCCGTAATTCTTGCCGATGAGGAAGAAGTCGCCGTTCTGCCAGCGGAAGACGTACTCGACCCTAGGGGAGTCGGCGCTGCCCGCCGCATAGAATTCCCCCACCGTGATGCAGAGATCGCCCTCATCGTTGACTGTCAGTTGGTTCTCGTGGAAGCAGTCCTCGTCTTCCGCGTCATTGCCGGGAATCGTGTCCCTGTATTCCTTGTGCAGCTTGGGCTTGCCCTTTTTCTGCCCGAAGAACACTGCCAGTACGGGCTTGTTAAAGTTGTACTCGTAGCCGTCCTCGCGGGTGCGCATGAGGGCGGGGTTCCGGGGCACGGCGATGACCGCAACGTCCTTGAAGCCGTCCTTGTTGAAGTCGCCCCCGGCTATCGTGCACTCTGACTTGACGGCAAGCGATTTTTCGCCGCCCCAGGTTTCCGGGAAAAGGCGTCCCGTGCCCTTTTTCTGTGCGTTTGCCGCAATTGAAAACAGTGCAGCACAGAGGGCTGCGCTTATGATTGTTCTTTTCATGCTTTCCTCCGCATTATAAACAAACGAAGCTTGCGTTCGTCACAAAAAGAGAGCGGAAATGCCTGTACCGGGCAAGCTGTGCGCCTCGTTCCGCAGGATGTCCACGGTGTGGGAGCTTGCGCCCAGCAGCTCCGGGCGTTCGCAGTGTGCACTATGGGTTGCGATGAACAGGCGGAAGGTCTCTTCGTCCATGGCGTTCAGCTCCTTGCGCATGTAGTCGACGGCGGGGGGCTTACTGCGCGTGTACCCTGTCTGATTGATGGTACTTCCGCCTTTGTACAGTTGACAAGACAGCTGTTAATCAGCCTGTTGACACCAAGCTTTACAACCTGTATACTGTGCCGGAATTCTGTTCAGGAGGCTGGCTGTGACAGCATTGCAGGAAGAAATACGGGGGCTGTGCCGCAGCAGGGATGCGGTCATCCTTGCCCATTATTATGTTGACGGCGCGGTGCAGGAAATTGCCGATTATGTAGGCGATTCATTTTACCTTGCCAAGGTGGCGAAGTCTGATTCCCACCGCACCATTGTGTTCTGCGGGGTCACGTTCATGGGAGAAAGTGCCTGCATCCTGAATCCGGGCAGGACGGTGCTCATGCCCGCGCCGGATGCCGTGTGCCCCATGGCGCTTATGGTTTCCGCCGCTGACATTGCCGCCGTGCGCGCAAAGTACGACGATCTTGCCGTGGTCTGCTACATCAATTCCATGGCGGACATCAAGGCGCTTTCCGACATCTGCGTTACCTCGTCAAACGCGCTTAAAGTTGTGCGGAGCCTGCCGCAGAAAAACATCTTCTTCATCCCCGACGGAAATCTGGGCCGCTACGTTGCCGCCCAGGTGCCGGAAAAAAACATCATTCTGAACAAGGGCTTCTGCCACGTGCATGCCTCCATCACTGCGCGCGACCTTGAGGCGGCGCTCCATGCGCATCCCGCGGCAGAAATCATCGCCCACCCTGAATGCAGCGAGGAAGTCTGCAATCTTGCGGAATACCTTGGCAGCACAAAGGAACTGATTGAATATGTGCGCACTGCCCCCGCACAGGAATTCATCGTGTGTACGGAGCAGGGCGTGCTGCACGAAATGCAGAAGGTTGCGCCCGGCAAGCAGTTCCATTTTGTGGGCGCACGGCAGATATGCCCCAACATGAAGCGCATCACGCTGGAAAAAGTCCGCGACAGCCTGCTGAACGGCAGCCCGGTGGTTACCGTGGATGAAGCGCTCCGGCAGAAGGCGTCCGTGCCGCTGGAACGGATGCTTGCGGCGGCTCAGGGCTGAGGAGGCACTGTATGGAAGCAGAGGAAAAGCTGTTTGAAGAAGCCGATGTCATTATCGTCGGCTGCGGCGTAGCAGGCCTGTACTGCGCGCTCAATCTTCCGCTCGGAAAAAAGATTGCAATCATCACCAAGGCTTCTGCGCAGGAATGTGACTCCTACCTTGCGCAGGGCGGCATCTGCATGCTGCGGGATGAAGCTGATTACGATACCTACTACCAGGACACCATGCGCGCCGGGCATTTTGAAAACAACCCGGAGTCCGTGGACATCATGATTCGCTCTTCCCGCGACGTTATCCGCGACCTGCTCTGCTACGGCGTGCGTTTTGCGCGTGCAGCGGACGGCAGCCTGCAGTTTACGCGCGAGGGCGCGCATTCACGGGAGCGCATCCTCTTCCACGATGACATCACCGGCAAAGAGATAACGAGCCGGCTGCTCAGCACCGTCCGGAAACTGCCGAACGTCACTCTGTACGAGCACGTCACCATGCTGGACATCCTGAAGGGAAACGGTGCTTCCGGTTCACGCTGCACGGGCGTCGTCGTGTCCTGCGGAAAGCGGAGTCCGCTTGCCCGCTACCGCTGCGCTTCAACGCTGGACGGAAAGGCCATTGTCCGCATGAAAGCCCCGCATGTTGTGTGGGCGTGCGGCGGCATCGGCGGCCTTTACGAGCACTCTACGAACTACCCGCACCTGACCGGGGACGCGCTGGGCATTGCGCTCCGCCACAATATTCCCCTGCAGGATCCGGACTATATTCAGATTCACCCCACGACGCTCTACACGGGGCGCACGGGCGAACGCTCCTTCCTCATCAGCGAATCCGTGCGGGGCGAAGGCGGCATCCTGCTGGGCAAGGACAAGCAGCGCTTTACCGACGAGCTGCAGCCGCGCGACGTGGTGGCAGCAGCAATCCATGCGCGGATGCAGAAGGACGGAATACCGCACGTGTGGCTTTCCATGGAACGCATACCGCAGCAGGTGATACTGACGCATTTCCGGCACATCTACGAGAAGTGCCTGGAAGAAGGCTGGGACTGCACAAAGGAGCCCATTCCTGTTGTTCCCGCGCAGCACTACTTTATGGGCGGCATTGCGGTTGACAGCTGGAGCCGCACTTCGCTCGCGGGGCTTTATGCCGCGGGCGAAACAAGCTGCAACGGCGTGCACGGCAAGAACCGCCTTGCAAGCAATTCCCTGCTGGAAAGTCTGGTGTTCGCAAAGCGCGCTGCGCAGGACATCATTGCAGAAGGCTGCGTTCCCGACGTGACGGAGGAACCGTTCACCGCGCAGTCATATATCGATACCGAAAAGCTTGCGGCGCAGTACCGGGAGGCGGCGCTTGCGGAAATCCAGAGAATGAGGCTTTACCATGAACAGCATATCGCTTGAACTGAATGCGGATGATTTGATTCTCCGCGCGCTTAAAGAAGACATCTCCAGCGAGGACGTGTCCACGAACGCCGTTATGCCGTCGCCCCGCATGGGCGAAGTTGAGCTGCTTGCCAAGCAGGACGGCATCATCGCGGGGCTTGCCGTTTTTGCGCGGGTATTCACCCTGCTGGACGCGGACACCGTATGCACGTTCTCCGTTTCCGACGGCGACCGTGTGCAGCGCGGGCAGAAGCTTGGCACTGTGCGGGGCGACATCCGCGTGCTGCTTTCCGGGGAGCGCACTGCGCTCAACTACCTGCAGCGCATGAGCGGCATTGCCACCTACACGCATGAGGTTGCCGCGCTGCTTGCCGGCACAAAGACAAAGCTGCTGGACACCCGCAAAACCACGCCGAACAACCGCATCTTTGAAAAATACGCCGTGCGCGCGGGCGGGGGCTGCAACCACCGCTACAACTTGTCCGACGGCGTGCTGCTCAAGGACAATCACATCGGTGCGGCGGGCGGCGTAGCGGCTGCCGTAAAAATGGCGCGGGACTATGCGCCCTTCGTCCGCAAGATTGAAGTGGAAGTGGAAAGCCTTGCCCAGGTGCAGGAAGCCGTGGATGCCGGTGCGGACATCATCATGCTGGACAACATGGACACCGACACCATGCGGAAGGCGCTGGAAATCATCGCCGGCAGGGCCGAAGTCGAAGTTTCCGGTAACGTCACCAGAGAAAATGTCTCTCGGCTTGCAGGGCTGGGGGTGGACTACATTTCCTGCGGAGCGCTCACTCACTCTGCGCCCATCCTCGACCTTTCGCTCAAGAACCTGCATCCTGTGGAGGTCTGACCATGCGTTCCGGCGGGGAAACACGGCGGAACAGGATACTGGAATTGCTCGCTGCGTCGGCAGAACCGGTGTCCGGTTCCCAGCTTGCCCAGAAATTCGAAGTGAGCCGCCAGGTCATCGTGCAGGACATCGCCCTGCTCAAGGCGACTCACCCGGCGCTGCTTTCTACCAGTTCCGGCTACGTGCTCATGGGCGCTTCCGAAAAGCGGCGGGTCTACAAGGTAAAGCACACTGACGAGCAGACGGAAGACGAACTGACGTGCATTGTGGACGCGGGCGGCACCGTGCTGGATGTGTACGTGGAGCACAAGGTCTACGGCACCATCCGCGCCCCGCTCAACATCAAGTCCCGGCTGGATGTGCAGAACTTCATGGCCGACATGCGCAGCGGCGTCTCTACCCCGCTTAAGAACATCACCTTCGGCTACCACTACCACACCATCGAAGCCCGCTCCGTGGCAGTGCTCGATGCAATTGAATCGCAGCTGAAGAAACGCGGCTACCTCATAGAAACGCAGGACGCCCCCGTCATCTACGAAGCAAAAAAATACAGCTGAGCCGCGCCTGCGGGCGGTGTATCGTCTGCAGTGTGCGCGGTGCAAAGGCGTCTCTGGCTGCGGTTCATAAAAGCAAAGAAATTTTCCGTACCCTCTAGTATAAAAAAACGCTTTCTGCTATGATGTTTCTATAAATAGAAATAAACCGGCTGTCAGCGCCGCCCTGCGGCATGCCCGGCAGCCCCCTTTTTTGGAGGAAGGTCGTATGAAGGAAATTTCTTCGCTGCTTGGCTACAGGGAATCCGTGCGTGTGGTGGATGCCACGCTGCGTGACGGCGGACTGGTAAATGCATTCCGCTTTACTGATGACTTTGTGCGCGAACTGTACCGCACGAACATTGCGGCGGGTGTTGACTGCATGGAAGTCGGCTACAAGGCTTCGCGCCAGCTGTTCAACGAAAAGGATTTCGGCAAGTGGAAATTCTGCAAGGATGATGATATTTACGCTGTTCTTGGCGGCAATGAAGAAAAGAAAATCAAGCTTGCGGCGATGGCTGATGTTGGCCGCTGCGACTTCCGCGAGGATATCCGCCCGCGTTCCGACAGCCCGCTGGATGTTATCCGCGTTGCCTGCTACGTGAACCAGATTGCTGCCGCCGTAGAGATGATTGAGGACGCAAAGCAGAAGGGCTACGAGGTTACCTGCAACATCATGGCGATTTCCACCGCGCAGGAAGGGGATGTGCGGGTTGCGCTGGACATGCTGGGCCGCTCCCCGGTCGATGCCATCTACATTGTGGACAGCTTCGGTTCGCTCTACCCGGAGCAGATTGCACGCGTGGTGGCGGTGTACAAGGAATATGCCGACCGCTACGGCAAGCAGCTGGGCATCCATGCGCACAACAACCAGCAGCTGGCCTTTGCCAACACCATCGAGGCGGTTGGCGACGGCGTGGACTGGCTGGATGCCACCTACAGCGGCATGGGGCGCGGCGCAGGCAACTGCTTTATGGAAAACCTGCTCGGCTTTCTGCGCAACCCCAAGTATAAGCTGTACCCCGTCCTTCAGTTCGTGGAACGCTACATGGTGCCGCTCAAGGCGGAAGGGCTGCGCTGGGGCTATGACGTGCAGTACCTTATCACCGGCCTGCTGAACCAGCACCCGCGTACCGCCATCGCTTTTACCGCAGACGGCCGCACGGATTACTCCGCCTACTACAACGAAATGACCGCGCAGGAGTAGCAGTCCGGCGCCCGCAGTGCTGAAATGTACTTTTCCTGCCGATATTGGACGTGAGCGGAAACTGTGTTCCCGCTTAAACTCGCAGGCCACCCGAAAAAATCACGAAGTGAGTTTTTCGGGTGGTCCTGTAACCAAAACGGTACCCTGGCGGTTTCCTAGTTAGCATCGATGTCCGCCGGGGCACGGGGGAATCCCCCTTCTGTAGCTGGAAGACAGGGGAATGCTTCCCGTGCATTCTGTGCGGGAAAGGCAGAAAGGTGTCAGCGGCACAGCTTGCCGATGGCAATGTGGCGCAGGCAGCCTGACGCTGGCACCGTCTGCCGTTCTTTTATACGGAGAGAAGCTCTAAAAACTTCAGTTTTTAGAGGTAACTTTGAAAATGGAGTTATTGTATGAAGAAATTTGCAGGAAAATTCTTGGCAGCTGCTGCCGTTACCGCATTGCTTGTGGTGCTGCCCGCAGCAGCAAAAGCGAAGGCGGAATCTGCCGCTGTTGAGGAGGAAGAAACTCCCACAAACGGACAGAAGATGAAGGAAGGTTCCAAGGAATTTTTCAGCGGGCTGGGCGGCACGTTCAAGGATGCCGGGCACACCGTCAAGGACAAGGCTAAAGAAGTAACCACCGCTGCCTACGTGGGCGAGTGGCAGTTCATCAATGGCAAGAGCGTAACCTACCTTGACCTGACCGAAGACGGCGACATGTCCATCACGCAGCTGCACGGCGGTTCCTCAAAGGTGTGGAGCGGTACCTACACGGTAAACAAGAAGCAGATAATCTTCCACGTGGAAGACTATAATGATAAGGATATGGACGAAGACTGGGTCATTGCGTTTAAGGCAAGCAAGGGCAAGGAGATGAAGATTTCCTGCCGCAAGATACCGGACGATGCAAACGGCTACAGCTTTAAGAATACCACGCTCTTCACTCCGGTAGAAGTTGAAGAAGACGAGGAATAAGGTGTTCCGCGGGCTGTGCCTGCAGGGACAAAAAAAGGGCTTTCCCGCGGGAGAGCCCTTTTTTATTTGTGTTTAGTAGACCTGTTCTGAATCTGAAGTTTCCGAACAGGTTTAGTCTGATTCGGCTGCGCCCGGAAGTCCGATGTCCTTGCGGTAGAACATGCCCTCGAAGTCTATGCATGCCATGGCTTCATAGGCTTTCTGGCGTGCTGCTTCAAAACTGTCACCGTAGGCGGAGCAGGCAAGCACGCGCCCGCCGCTCGTGATGAGCCCGGTGGCATTGGGTGAAGGATTCCGCGCACCGCGCCGGTCGGTAATGGCCCCTGCAACAAAGAGCTTTGCGCCCAGCTTCCTGAACGTATCCTTCGAAATAGAAATGGGAATGCCGCGTTTGTAGCTCTGCGGGTAGCCGCCGCTGACTACGACCGGCGCCACCACATAGCCGCGCTTCCATGAAAAATCAAATGTCTTGAGTGAACCGTCGATGATTGCCTGGCACATGGCTGCAAAATCAAAATCCATGAGCGGCAGCACGGCCTGCGTTTCGGGGTCGCCCAGACGCACATTGTATTCAAGGCACTTGGGACCGTCTTCTGTGAGCATCAGCCCGAAGAAGATAAAGCCGCGGTAGTCGTAGCCTTCTGCTATCAGGCCCTTGAGCGTGGGCTCAAGGATGTTCTTTTCAAACTGTGACTGGATGAGCGGCGTTACGTCGTCTACCGGGGCGATTGCACCCATACCGCCGGTGTTCGGGCCTTTTGCTCCGTCGCACAGGCGCTTGTGGTCGCGGGAACTCAGGAAAGGCATAATGCACGCTTTTCCTTCCTTTGCGTATTCGGGGGTGACGCTGACTGCCGCCAGCACGGAGATTTCACTGCCGCGCAGGTATTCCTCTATGACAAGCTTTTTGCCGGCTTCCCCGACTTTGCCGCCTTCCATCATGTCCTTGACGGCGGCAACGGCTTCTTCCGTTGTTTTTGCAACCACCACGCCCTTGCCAGCTGCAAGACCGTCGGCCTTTATAACGATGGGAACTCCTTCCTGCTGCACGTAGGCGAGCGCTTCCTGCTCATCCGTGAATGTCCTGCTTTTTGCGCAGGCAACGCCGTACTTGTGCATGAACGCTTTTGCAAGGTCTTTGCTTGCCTCAAGCTGGGCTGCTGCCTTGCGCGGGCCGACCGTCGGGATTCCTGCATCCCAGCAGGCATCTGCTGCGCCCTGTGCAAGCGGGTCTTCCGGCCCCACAACGACCATTGAGCAGCCTTCGTTCTTTGCTATATCTGCGTAGTTGCCGTCCGCGGGGGTAACATTCCGGCACTTGGGCTCCTGTGCCGTGCCGCCGTTCCCCGGCACGCAGATGACCTGCGAAACATTGTCGCTCTGGGCGAGCTTCCAAGCAATTGCGTGCTCGCGTCCTCCGTTTCCTACTACTAATACCTTCATAGTCCTCTATGATAGAGCAAAGCGGGTGAATTTGCAAGGTCGCGGCGGCCCATGTCCTGCAGGTTGTAGTTCTGGACTTCCACATCGTAAATACGGCTTTCGTCCTGCACGTACACGTCAAGGCGGATACCGTGGGATGTGTAGAACGGGTCTGCGCTGTACTGCGGTTCGGCATACTCGATGCGGCCTATCTTTATGCCGAGCATACATTCCAGTGCTTCGCGGCAGATGGCCTTGTCCTGCATGACCACGCCGAACATAAAATCATCATGAAAGGTTAATTCTTCGAAAGGTTTGATTCGTTGTGTGTTATGTCCCATACCCTCTAGATAGCCGAGAAATTTCATTTTTCGCAGTTTTTTGGGAAAAAATGAGAAAAACTTGATTTTTTTTGTTACGGCCGGGTGCTGTCCCCATGCATAACACCTGCCGTACATGCATGGGAGGTAACATCCGCAATCCCTGCGAGTTTCTGCATCGCAGAAACTCGTTGGCGTTCCCGTAGGAGCGCCGGCGCCCCGCCCGCAGATCCTTGTATTACCTTGTAAAATTCTACTTTTCCTGCCGTGCAGGGAGTCACCAGACAGTCCTGTACCCCGTACTCCCCGCCCGCAGATCCTTGTATTACCTTGTAAAATTCTACTTTTCCTGCCGTGCAGGAGGCACCAGACAGTCCTGTACCCCGTACTCCCCGTCCGCAGATCCTTGTATTACCTTGTAAAATTCTACTTTTCCTGCCGTGCAGGAGGCACCAGACAGTCCTGTACCCCGTACTCCCCGTCCGCAAAGCCTTGTATTACCTTGTAAAATTCTACTTTTCCTGCCGTGCAGGAGGCACCAGACAGTCCTGTACCCCGTACTCCCCGTCCGCAGATCCTTGTATTACCTTGTAAAATTCTACTTTTCCTGCCGTGCA